>ERZ808240.71-NODE-71-length-129476-cov-12.278062_pt1 | contig 129476 bp, 137 predicted proteins | sample MGYA00521084_ERZ808240 | MGnify/ENA primary metagenome ERZ808240 (study PRJEB31516, sample SAMN03275571) | gut metagenome | biome: mammalia-associated habitat; material: feces | host: Papio cynocephalus | place: Kenya | collected 2012-08-06 ...
AAAATGTAACTTCTTTTTGAATTTGATGAAAAAGTCCTTGACTTTTCGTCTCTGGAGTCAGCTGTAAATAAATTATTATATACTTCTGCCATTGTACACTTTTCGTATAAAATGCAAGGAGACAGTATTTGTAGCTTTAGCCGTTTTTCAGCTTCGTATTGGAAACTACTATGTTTTATAAAAGAACCTTCGTTAAAGATCTTTTGTCCCAGAGGTGCTCCCATAGGTGATAGCGCTAATTCCATTATGAAATCTTCAATACTATTTACATAATGCATTTTGAAAAAATCAGCACATAGCGCATCGGAATTAAGAGCTAGCTGTGGATTGTTAAGGAGTGAAAGATTATATGGAAAAGCTTTATTAAATTGCAAAATAACATCACGTTTCCATTTATGATGGTATTCCCTTATCATTAGAGGATTGTTCCATGTACCAGCTAAACAATAACTATAACTATCATTTTGTAAGGTCATATATTTACAGATATGTTTAGATATCGTACTGGATAATATATGGAGACTAGCTGTCAGACCTGAACGATTGAATTCTTGACTCTTGTATTTGCACAATGTATTTATATATAGACTTAAATTATCTGAATCTAACCACCAGTTTTCAAAGGCTGTTTCGAGAGGGTCACCAGAATCAGGAGTTGCGTTCTTTGCCCATGATGAGGTATTTGTAAAATACAGTTGGTGTTTATCAAATAAATTAGTTGCTTCTCGCATAGAAACATAACGATAAGTAATAGGATATGAGTCATCTGCTATATAGTAGATATTGCTTATTTGATTTAGTAACGTTGGCTGTAACATATATACTCATTCCTCCATAAATTTCAATCATTGAACCACAAAACAGAAAAGTGCATATTAAAAATAAATGGCATATATATAATGGCATTTTCATCAGTAATATGCAAGATATATGGAAAAAGATTAAATAGGTTGTAAGATATGACCTCTGCAATACGTATATATAATTATAGAATACGTAAAGGAGAGATGATATTATGACATATCAGAAAATTACGATCCCTCTGGATCATGGCAACCGCAACATGAAAACAGTGGAAGAGGTGTTTACTTCCGGTCTTGTGGAGAGCGACTTAAAACCGGTGCTTGGAGAGTACCTAGAGTATAATGGGAAATACTATTCCCTTACCGGAGAGCGCATCCCCTATATGAGGGACAAGACCCTGGATGACAGATTTTTCATTCTTACCCTGTTTGGCATCGGTAAAGAACTGGAGAGGCGCACACAGCCCCAGAAGGATACCATTTACCAGGTAGAACTTCCGGTGGGGCTGCCTCCGAAGCATTATGGCGCTCTTTTTGAGAAGTTTGGTCAGTATTTTGTAAGACCGGGTGTACAGCGGTTTACCTTTAACAAAAGGGAATACCTGGTGCAGATTACGAAAGCAGCCGTTTTTCCCCAGGACTATGCTGCAGCAATGACGATCTATCCGCAGATTGCAGCATATAACCGTGTGGTAACCGTGGACATCGGTGGATTCACTTTGGATTATCTGCTACTTCGGGAGGGAAGACCGGATCTATCTGTTTGTGATTCCCTGGAAAAGGGTGTCATCACGTTGTATAACAGGATTATTTCCAGGGTAAGTTCTGATTTCGATACCCTTTTGGAGGATACCGATATTGATACAATTATTCTGGGTAAAAACAGTGATTACAGCGACAGTGTTACCAGACTGGTAAAACAGATGACAAAGCAGTATGTCGATGATTTCCTAGGGGCACTCCGGGAGAGAGGAATTGATTTAAAAACTGGATGTATCGTGTTCATCGGCGGTGGAGCGAAATTACTCAGGGAATACTTAGAGAATACGGACAAGATTGGGAAATGTGTATTTGTCGAGGATATCTGTGCGAATGCGAAAGGATATGAAATTTTGTACCAGGTACAGAAAAAGAGTGGCAGGTGATTGCCATGGCTGCAGAAAAGAAAAATCCGTATGTGATGACGATAGGATTTAAGAAGAATAATCCGGAGCATATCCGGGTAGCAGAGTTTCTTAATTCCTTGGGGAGGGAAAAGGCACAGTACATTGTAAAAGCAGTTCTTACCTACAGGACACTGGAAGAGCAGGGAGAGGTGCCGCAGACAAGCGGATCAGTGGCTTACGACTATGAAACGATCAAGAGCATCGTGTTACAAATCATGCGTGAGCAGGGAACTGCTGGGAGGATACCTGAGGTGCAGCCGGAAGTGGATTCTTTACAGCCAGAAGCAGAGTCGAAGGAGCAGATAACGGAAGGAGATCCGTTAATGGGATTCGACGAATCAGCGATGCAGGGCATTATGGCATCCCTCAGTGCTTTTCAAAATCAGAATTAGAAATATGTGGGAAACTATGATAAGGGCAGTGAGAAGAATCTGCCCTTATTTTGTATTCATTGTTTATTCTTTTTTACGTATTCCCGGTACTCATCTCGGATCATAGCATAGGAGATCAGGTTGACGATCAGATGAATCACATCCGGATCATCCAGGCGGAAAAGATTGTCATTGACCAGACTGCCCAAATAAAACCTGTTTCCGGAGATAATCTGAGGATACTTATCTTCGACAAACATTCTGAGTTCATCAATCTTACCACTTCCCAACTTTCCAATCGCAATTTTCCCATGGTGGTAGAAGTCGATCTTATTCCCACGGACCGTCAGATTGTCATCGACCACGAGTTGTAAGGCATGATGGGATTCCTTTTCATCATCATGTGCAACAGCAATACAGGTTTTTACACGATCTGGAGCGGTGGATTTGCAGTAGGTGGTTACACCGATGGAGTAAAACTCTACGTTTCCATTTACCCTTACCAAAAATGACCGGTAGGGACCAAAGAATCTGCCGCCTGCAGCATTCCCGTAAGAGAGCATACGCACACCATAATCCTCAATTAGTTCAAACATTCCATAGTCGCCTACCGGCATCTTTATGCGGGTATCCAGCAGCCCTTCCCACAGGTTAAATACCGGCACCGCAATATTCATAGGCGTGAGGGTACTGATGTCATAGCCATAATCTCCGGGATCTCTGGAAGCACGATCCTTCCCGAGGAAAGCTTCCAATTTGTCGAAAGGAATCCTGGGAGGCAACTCTCCCGGATCATAAATTTCATATTTGTCAGAGAGCATATCTGAAAAATTGGGTAGTGTCAGGATATCTTCATAGGTATCCGTTCCGTCGTTATACCGGAAACAATACTCTTCCACGCCATTCGTAAGCATGGCATAATCTGCGGAAATCAGATCGCAGTATGCAAGCATCTGCTCTCTGGCTTTCAGATCTAAGGGAACATCCGGAGCCTTGCATTCAACCACGGCAACCGGCTGTAAATAACTGTCCCTATCCGGCTTGTGGATTACGATATCTGCGCGTTTCTTCGTGTTCAACCCATAATGAGCAAGGTGCTGCTCTACAACAATCATATCCTTTGGCACCATCAAAACATCGGTTAAATAGGAGATCGCTTTCTGACGGACGGTCTCTTCCGGAGTAATATAGATTAACTTCTGCCGGATTGGATCCAGATAACAGTCTCTTCCATTTCTGTGATAGATTGGCGGTAATTTTAATTCAACGTTCATGTAAATTCATTCTTCACTAAATAATAAATTCTCCGGTATAGAGGTTCATAAAGTAATCCAGACGGAACGGGACAGGGGAAGTTCTGTCAGTGTGCTGCTCCAGTTCAAAAGGGATATTGTCAAGTCTCCCATAAACCGTCTCAGGGATCAGACCGTTTAAGATCAGGTATCGTAAAACTTTCTCCTGCGCAGCAAGATCTGTTCCATTTAAGTAAAAACAGCACTGTCCCGCATCTGCATCCGTGTATTTGCTTTTGAGTACGATGTGTTCAGCTACAGCATCCTGGCAGATCCGGGCAATCCTTGATCTGTCAGTAAAGGTACATACCCACTTCCCATAGGTATCTGAATCTGTGGGAGAAGAATCCGAATCCCAATATGTGATCCAGAAAGAGGTCTTTTTACTTTCCATGTGTATTCCTCCTCATTATTATACAGCAAAGCTATTACACTGTCATTTGTGTCTGTTCCTGTCTGCACTCTGTGAAATACGGACAGGTAGGACAGAAGCACCGGTATCCGATCCGATGATGAAGCTGATTGTTGACCCAGTAGATCAGTTTGCAAAAAATCATAGCAGTTTTCCTTTCTCTGATTGAACGAAATTTCTTATTTTTTCTTGATTTAGACTGAGGATAGCACTTTATATGTACAGAATATGGGACACAAAAAATGCTAGTTTTATAGCATCAGAAGAAAACAGACATCCAAAAACGATGGGAAAGGAGTAAAAAATGGATATGAGAATGATGAGTAAAGAGTCAGCAGGCAAGGTATATCATAGACCGGAGTGCAGATATGCGAGGAAGATCTATAAGAGGAACCGGACGCAGATGTACTGGGAGAACGCGGAAGCAAAAGGATACCGACCCTGCAAATGCTGTGATGGCACAGTATTTCTGTATGAGCTGGAGAGAGATAAGATCGAACAGTACGCAGAGCAATATCACCTGGATGTAGATATCCGAAATCATAAGGTCTATGTAAGAACTGACGCAGGCTGCTGGAAAATTGTATATAAGATTAGTGACCAACATTTCATCCTGTTACACCGCAATTACGTAAAGGGGCGGATTTCGTTGGAGGATGTAGAGAAGGCACCTTATCACAGACAGGGCGATATGGCAGAATCTTCCACGATTATGAAGTATCTGAAATATATCAAGGCACATGATGAATTTAAACAGATGATGCCACAGGATTACCACCAGATGCCTCAGAGCACCAAGCAGCAGAAGGCATATTATAGGGCGGCGAAGAAGAGAGAAGCAAGACGGAGTATACGGCGTATGGACAATTTGTTCGCCATGATTGAAAGTAAGGAAGGAATCAAGGAACTGTCATTTTGCTAAGAAACGGAGGAAAAAAGACTATGGAAAAAATCTATTTTACAGTTGCAGGAACAAATCATTACTTTGGACAGGAATTTTTTGAGCCGAAAATGGAAGTGAAGTTAATCAAGGAACCGGATAATGAGTTCGACAAAGAGGCAATCCGTGTGGAAGTAGACGGGCTGGGGACCGTAGGATACGTAGCAAACAGTCCTTATACGGTACAGGGTGAAAGTATGAGTGCCGGGAGACTGTATGACCGCGTGGAGAATACTGCAAAGGGAATCGTGAAGTTTGTATTACCGCAGGGAATTTTATGCGAACTGTCTGTATAACAAAGAATGTGCCTTAGCTTTTAAGAAAGGATAGAATTTATGAATAACGGATATGATTTCAACGCTTACCATGACAGCCATTGTGAAGGTCCTTATTGTAACTGTGATAACAGAAATTATGGACACAGTTTTGATTGTTCCGGAGTTGTTGCAGCAATCTGCGTTATCCTTGCAATTATAGCATCGCTGATATTCCCACCGCTTGGCTTTATAATTTTCTGGGGCTGGGTGTTCTGTTCAAAGTAAGGACAGACAGGATTGCTATAATAAAGCACGGAAACGAAAAGCCCTGTCCAGTAACGATTTGAAAGGAGCATCGTTACGAGAGTGAGCAGTTGGTGCTTAGCTATATTGCACATCAAAAATTGCTATACGAATGCAAAAATTGAGTATGGCAATTCAAAATTGACAAAAGGATAGCTCCATGATATTCTAACATAGGTGTATTCTACGTTGTATTAGATTTGCATGGAGGAGATCCTGATGGCTGTAAGTTATAGAAAATTATGGAAGTTACTTATTGATAAAGATATGAAGAAGAAAGATCTCAGAATAACATCTGGAATTAGCACGAACGCATTAGCAAAACTCGGTAAAAACGAAAGAGTTACAACCGATGTTATAGACAAAATATGTTGTGCACTAAACTGTGATGTAGGAGATGTCATGGAAATAGTTGATGATGGACAGGAACATATGCTTCAAGGAGGGTCGGATGATGAAAATTGATCTTCTCAAAGAATATGTGTCTGAAGAAAAATGGAATAAGGTTGATTTTAGATCATTAAAGGAGACGTTGGTAAAACTTTCGCAGCAAAAATTGAAAGACTTTTCTCCCATGAAAAGTGAGTCTTATTCAGACAATCCGATTCAAGTGATAGATTTCTTTTGCGGCGCAGGAGGAACAACTCTTGGTTTTGCAGCAGTAAATGAGATTGTTCCTGCTTTCAATTTTTTAGGGGGGTGTGATATTAATAAAGCGTCGGCAGATAGCTATGCTCATAACTATGGGACACCGATTATTAATTGCGATATCAGAGAACTTGTTCAGGATGAGAAAAGGTTAATGGAATTTCTTAACCACATTGGTTATGACGGGGCTAAACCAACCATTTTAATTGGATGCGCACCTTGCCAAGGCTTCACCTCTCATAGAAAGAAGCATTGGAATGAAGAGGATGACATAAGGAACAACCTAGTTAATGTATTTGCGGAAATTGTAAGCTATATTCAACCAGCTGCATTTGTTATGGAGAATGTGCCGGAGTTTTTGTCGAATAGATATTGGAAATATTTTGCTGCCGCAAAAGAACGCTATGCAGGAGATGGGTACATCGTAAAGGAGAATATATATAACGCCGCAGCTTTTGGGGTGCCACAGGAGCGTTTTCGTTCTATTGTAATTGGCATGAAGAAAGATTTTCTTCTTCCAGAAGGATATCTTGATCCAAACGATTACAAAACAGTAAGAGAGGCGATAGGAAATTTGAATCCCGTACCTGCCGGTGTGGCTGATCCGCTTGATCCAATGCATAAAAGTGCTGCACATAAGAAAAGCACAATCGATGTACTCAAGCAGGTTCCACATGACGGTGGAAACAGACCAGCAGGAGTTGGCCCCGCTTGCCTTGATAGAACAAAGGGATTTTCCGACACTTATGGACGTCTTTATTGGGATCGTCCTTCAATAACGATAACGCATTATGCGCGAAATCCTGCAAGTGGCAGATATACTCATCCAGAGCAAGATAGAGGTCTTACTGCAAGAGAAACGGCCTTGCTTCAAAGTTTTCCAAATGGTTTTGAGTTTACCGGAAAATCCGATGATGTCTATAGACAGATTGGGGAAGCGGTACCGCCTCTCTTTGCGACAGGTATTGCTGCAAATATCCTAATAGAAATGATTTCACCCGAGCCAACTGAGGAAGAATCGGAAGACAGCCCAAAATCCATAGAGAAACCTGTCAGCAGTTCATATTCAAGCGTTATTGCCGGAATTAAAATCAAGAGAAAAGAGGAACAGTATGTCTGAGTACACTTGTATTGATAGTTTTTGTGGAGCAGGAGGACTTGGTCTTGGATTAAAGCAAGCGGGATTTGATATTCGATTAAGTTTTGATATTGATGATGCTTGTATTAAGACCATAAAGGAAAACGAAAAATACTTCAATCATCCTGCACTTGTGGCAGATATTAGTGATATGCTTAATGGAAAGGCGCTTGAAATTTGTCATATGAGGAGAGGTGATTTGTTTCTTCTTGCTGGGGGACCTCCCTGCCAAGGATTCTCTGTTCAAAGAAGAGGCAGTGATGTTGATCCTCGAAATCAACTGGTTTTCAAATACGCACGACTTGTTGATGAATTGTTTCCTAAATATTTTGTGATGGAAAATGTTTCTGGAATTGCTGGAAAAAGAGGAAAAACAATTCTTGAGCAGTTAATTGATGAATTGAAAAACATAGGATATGAGGTGCATATAAATCTCTTAGATGCACAGGACTATGGGGCTCCTCAAAGGAGAAAAAGATACATTATTGTCGGAGAAAGAACCGACATGGGTGTTCACTATCAGTATCCAAAACCTATAGGGACACATCACACTGTTAGAGATACCATTGGAGATTTGCCAGAGCCGCCAATGGATGGAAGTGACTATCCGGGTATATCTTTGCACAGAAGAGACAGGCTGTCAGACATTAATTTGAAACGAATACAAGCGCTGAAACCCGGTCAAGGACGCGAGTACCTTCCTAAAGAGCTGTTGGCAGATTGCCACAAAATTGATAGCTCTGTTATTGGCTATAGAAATGTGTATGGGAGAATGGAATGGGATGATGTCGCGCCCACTATTACTGCAAGATTTGATAGTTTTACACGTGGAAAATTTGGGCATCCCGATCAGGATAGGAGCGTTTCGTTAAGAGAAGGAGCGTTATTGCAGACATTTCCTATGGATTTTGAATTTACCGGCAATAAAGTTGATATTGCCAGACAAATAGGAAATGCTGTTCCACCAGTATTGGCAGAGCAGATAGGAAGAAGCATTATTGACTGTTATAAAAGAAGCGAGGAAGAGTAATGTCGTATATAACGATTCTAAAAGCATATTTGAAAGCTTTGCAAGAACAGTATAGGAATGCAAAGAACAGCGGACAGTATACGGCTGAACTATCTTATCGCGTTCCACTTGATACGATGGAACGCGCACTTGCAAAGGAGTTCAATCCTAATGACGATATAGATGTCATTCTTGAACCTACGATACAGGGAAGAGTTGGTCGTCCTGATTGGCGTATTCATAACAAGGATACTATGGGGATTTATGGCTATATTGAGGGGAAGGGACTTTCTGAAGAACCTTTTGATACGAAGCCCTATACTGCACAGATAAAAAAGTATCTCACGTTAGGGCACAAACTGATTATTACAGACGGAATTGATTTTGTATTCTGCCTTGATAAGGATAGAGAACCTATGGTCATATCCGTGATAGGAAAAGATAAAATGCATACCAGGGATTGGTCTGCACAGAAAATAGATTCTCGTTTTGAAGTATATATGAGAGAATTTTTCAAGAATCCCTCACCACAGCAAGTTAATGAAGCAAAATTAGTAGAACTTGTAGCGGTTAGAACAAGAATGCTTGCTGATGATATTTTGGAACTGGCTAATATCCCGCTTGAAGAAGCCATGAATGAAAACGAACGTGAAGTTATAGCCCTTCTCCAAGGAATGCGGGCATTGGTTTATAATCATAATGACTCGAATCTGCGGACAGGTGAAGTGTTCGCAGACTTTACTGCACAAGTTATAATGTTTTGCTTGCTCTATGCTCATAGGGTTTTGTGTGCACCTGATGACTCTCCAGCAGAAAAAGAAAGGAAAATTAACGCATATATTAAGGAAGATCTAACAGAAGGAGAAGCATTAACACCGTTTAGGAACCTTATGCTTTACCTGCGAGATCATGCCGATAAGAGTTCCTTTATCAATCAGCGGATAGATGAGTGTATAAAGTTCTTATCGTTCATACGAATGACAGATCAGCAATTGTTGAATCCGGACTATCATCAACTTTTTGAATTGTTTCTTTCAAAGTACGATGCCAAGTCAAGGTTTGATTTCGGTGCATATTATACACCTAAAGTTCTAGCTGATTTTGTCGTTAAACTGACAAATCATGTTGTTGCGGTAAATTTTCCTGGGAAGAGCATCTATGATGATGGAAATACCATCGTTGATCCATGTTGCGGCACAGGTTCTTTTATGGAGGAACTAATCAGCCATGATCCAGGTGACGGGACCTACAACCTTTGTGGCATTGAGATACTTCCGGCTCCCTATATGCTTGCGAATTATCGCATGGCCGTTCTTGAGAAACAGAGCGGAAAGAAGAGCAGCAAGATTGATATTTTGCTTGCTAATACATTAAGCAATAGTGTTTTTAACGGTGATGCGAATGCCGATTCGATTGAAGGAAGGGAGTTGATTCAGGCCAATAAAATATCGAATTTGCCGTTAAAACTTGTAATAGGAAATCCCCCTTGCTCAGATACATTGCGTGAGAATACTACTGCAGATTTTTCAATCATTAATGAGTTGATGGAGGATTTTAGACCGCCTGAAGAATTGCGACGAGGAAGGCAAAATATACAGAAACAGATAAACAATCCGTTTATGCAGTTTTTGAGATGGAGTTGTAAAAAACTACTGGATTCACATAACCATTCAGTTCTTGCTTTTGTGGTTCCTTTATCGTTTTTAGAAGCGGAATCATATAGATATGCAAGAAAATATCTTTGTGAGCATTTTTCGGATGTTTGGGCAGTTGCTGTGGATGCGGATGCAAGGACTGGTGCACGAAGTGATAGCTTGTTCCATACTCTCCAAGGTCGTGCAGTTATTGTATTGACAAGAAAATATGGTGCTACTGCGCCTGTAACCAAAGTACGTTATTGTGATTATTCGCATAGTATGCGCAAAGAGAAAGAACGCCTGCTCAGCGGTGATATTGAGGATATATCATCGCGCTTTGGAGAATATACCATTGATGCAGACACATTTGCATTTTCGCCGGTCAAGCCATTCAATATGGATATGTATAAGAAGTTCTGGCCGATGAGTGATGAGAACGGACAGAATGCAATTTTTATGAATCATTGTTCTGGTATTAAATTGGCGCCAACAGCTATTTTCACTCATGTTAAGGCTCCGATGTTAAAAAGACGGAGTAGAGAGATTGCTTCTAATGGAGCAGATGAGGCTATGGTTTGGTTTTCAGGGCAAGATAGACCGCCCAAGGAAGAGAAGATCATTGCATTTCAAAATGCACTTAATGATTGCGGTAATAGAACTGCTATGGATCAGACGCTATCGGATAACATTCGCCCATATTCATTCAGACCGTTTCTTACTTCAAATGTTTTACTATGGCAGGACGTGCTGATGAAATATAGTCGGATTGGGGGAGGGGGAACAAGGCTTCGTCCGGAAATCATTAAAGCTTATTCGGATCAGAATACTATCGGATTCGCGATGGCTCATGCCCCTAAAGATCTTAATCCAACTCTGTCACAGTTTGTTTCTTTCTGCTGGTATTATCCAGATAACGATATGTGTACAAGGGGAAATTCACATATCTATATGAACCAATATCCAAATGGACAGGGTGGAATGTCATCTAATATTACTCCTCAGATAATCGATGCGGTTATATCTATGACTGAAATGACAGGGACCGAGGCAGCGAGGGAAATCGTCTTTTATGTTTATGCAGTAATGTGTTCGCAAGTGTATTTGGATGATTTTGAAGGAGCGCTTTTTACTGTAAATCAGTCAGATAAAAGAGCGAGGGTTCCAATTGTATCTGACAAGGGTATATTCTTAGAAATTGCAGGAATAGGCAGAAGTATTGCCGAGTTGGAAAAAGTTGATTTTGAACCAGAGAATATTCTTGGTTTTGATTATGAGGCATTGATGCAATCCATACCAGCGGGTTTTCAGCTAAAAAATGCTCCCCATCCGTTTGATGCAGACAAAGAGATTTTGTTGTTGACCGATGGAACTAAAACTATTGAGGTGTATTGCCCTCTTTCTCTACAACGATTAAATATATCAGGGTATGATGTAATTAAGGCAGTGTGGCTTAAGTTTAATTCTTATGATTTTACACATTGCGAGTTTACAAAGAATGATATGAAACGATTGCTGAATTTTCTTAACACAATCGCTATGCATGAAAAATATGTTGAAAAACTTGATGAGGTTATTACACCTATACTGGAAGGTTTGGTTCCACTGGTAGAAAACGAAAACTGATAGGCAATATTAATATGAATAAATTTTCAAAGGAAAAGAGGAGCAACATTATGTCGCAGGATCGCGGTAAAAACACTAAGCCGGAGGAAACAATCAAAAAATAGTTGTTCTCAAAAGACTTTAGATATTGTAAAAATGACAAGCAACATCCTAAGAAGTTGGACTTTTTGCTGCCAAAGTATCGCACGACTATTTTTATAAACGGATGCTTTTGGCATCAACATCTTACTTGCGCTGCTGGAAACGGATAAAGACAGCTGGAGAAAAATTTCGGAAAAACGCAGAACGTGATGCTTTGCAAAATTAGACAGTGCCATGAAATGGAATCAGAAACGCAGGAGAAAGGAAACAGATCTCCTTATAGCTGGTTGCATTGATAAGACAACTGGCGTAGTAGGACGAAGAAACAATGCAATCATAATGATATGCCCTTTTTTAAAAAAGTGCAGCCTGTTTGTAAGAAATGGGCTGCACTTGCCATATATATAATGTAGAGGTATTTATTTATGATATTTTGCTGGCTGAAGTTGATTCTTCGATCAGAGCTCTGGCGGTGGCGCGTAAGATGTTAATGTCAGAATCTGAACACTGGGAAATCAGCATCAGCAGGTCTTTGTACGCAGATGTAGTCCGGTCTTGGGGGAAGATGCAGGAATCCGCAGATATGTGCATATTCCGGCAAATTTTATAGTAAAGTTCGAGACTGGGGCTACTTTGGTTTCTTTCAAGCTCTTTATAAAACGTTGTGGAAATATTTAAGTATTCTGCACATTTTGCCTGCGTAAGGTTCATATTCTTGCGTGCGTCTTTTAGCTGAATGCTGAATATTTTGTTGTCATCGAATAATAAAGGCATCTAACCACCTCCCTAATGGTAGTGTAAGAGCATACCAAAGAAAAGTAAAAAAGCCTACTGTTTACCAAAAAGGAAACTAATAGTTTCCTACACCGGTCTCATACCTCCTGCCTTACGATAAGGCGAAAGCATTATGAGTATGGGGCGGTAGAAAGTATTGGCTGGCTTTTCTGAGTCTGGAGGTTATTCTAAGCTACTAAAAAAAGAGCTGCATATTCTGCGGCAGTCTACACCCATACGGGTAAAGTAACAGCATACCAAAAGATAAGTTCATATAGTACTTTCGATAGAGAAAACAGTCCGGAGACCAGGATATTCCGGGATGTTTTCTTATTTTTTGTCCGGATCAGGGGACCACCGTTCTCCGTGTGATTCAAATATTACAAATCATACGGAGGAGAAAATGAAGGACAGATATACAGATGCGACCCAGAACCGCTTTACAGCGTATCTGCAGGCGGCAGTCGCCAACAGAAAAGCAAGTTATTTTGCGAAAAGAAATAGAATCCTTGCAAAGGAAATTGTTTCCGAGGATCAGAGCTATAAAAGTTACCTGGATTTTGAAATCCAGTATCACGACTACCAGGTGGAACAGTCGGCATTTATTGTGATGGACTGGGAACGCTTTGAAGAGTTTATCACAACGTTAGAAAGCAGGGGATTATTCCATGCACTGGATGGACTCAAGGAGAGGCATAAGAAGATCCTGTTTGCGAGACTTTTTGGAGAGCTTACCTTCCGGGAGATCGGAGAGAAATTTGGAATGACGGAAAAGCAGGCAGAAGCCGTCTATTTTTACATTATCACAAAACTGCGAAAAGAAATGGAGGGGAAGCGTAATGAATTTTGAAGACCTGCTAAGAAGAGCCAAGGAAGGAGAGGCGGAAGCCATCCGGCAGATTCATCGGATGTACCGGCCGCTTCTTATTAAGAACGCCATGGAACTTGGGATATTTGATGAAGATCTGTACCAGGAACTGTGTGCAGCACTTCTGCAGTGCATCCGGATGTTCACCATATAAGAAATTTTTGTGGATAAGCTGTAAGAACAGTAAGGGTACCTGCGTATAAGATAATATGTCGCTAAAGGTGGTGTAGCAGACCTGCGACATCGCAAAAGTCAAAACCGACCTTTAGCGACACTTTTTATGCCGGAATCAGGTGGGGAAAAAGAGTCTTAAAAGGTATACCTTTAGCGACACATATTTTATACAGGAAAAGAGGTGAGAACATGGACTTTGGTTACGTAAGAGTATCCACAAAGGAGCAGAACCCGGACAGACAGATCAAAAAACTGTTAGAGCTTGGAATTGAACGGCGAAACATCTATGTGGAGAAGAAATCCGGGCATACGTTTTGCAGAGAAGTATATGATATGCTGGTGAATCACGTTATGCGTGAGGGAGACCGGCTTACCGTCACAGAGTTAAAGAGATTTGGTAGAAACTATGTGGAGATCTACCACGAATGGCAGCACATTACAAAAGAGCAGAACATAGACATCCGGGTAGCGGATATGCCGATCTTAGATACATCCAAGGACAAGAACCTGCTGGGACAGGTGATATCAGATGTGGTGCTGGCACTATTATCATACGTGGCAGAGAGTGACTGGGAGGAACGGCATGAACTGCAGCGGCAGGGGATTGAAGTTGCCAAGGAACAGGGCAGGCATCTGGGACGGCCCAGAGTGACCTATCCGGATAACTGGGAAGAGTGGTATGGCAAATGGAAAGAAAAAGTCATCAGCTCCAAAGATGCAATGACGATCCTGGGTCTTAAAAAAGACAGCTTTTACCGGCTTGTAAAAAAATGGGAACAAAATCAGGGAAATGATGAGCAGTAGTGTCTTTATATTGTAAAGACCAAATTTACGGAGGATGATTAGATGCAGGGAAAATTATATTATGACGAGAAGGCAGGCAGGTACAGCTTCCGGTATCAGGATAGCGATGGAGAGCTCCAGGACTATGGAGGAATCCATTGTGGGGAAGGATTCGAGGTGCTGTTAAATGATGTATGGGTGCCAACCAGAATGGAAATGTCCGGAGAATGGTATTTTGTAGGACTTTCGGGGCTGAAACTTGATGGTCTTACAGTAAGGAAATGACAAGTGGGCGACTAATGGCAGAATAATTGACACCATATATGACACCATGTATAATATAGGAGGAATACAGAATGTCCAAATGGGATAAATTGATAACACGCATATGCAATTTATCAAAGGATCTTCGTTTTGATGAGTTACGAAAGGTATTGGAAAGCTGTGGATATGAAATGAACGCACCAAGAAGTGGGAGCAGTCATTACACTTTTAGGAAGCCGGGATGTATGCCAATCACAATACCGAAGCATGAACCTATCAAAAAAGTCTATGTTGAGCTGGTAAGAGAGATTGTGGAAAGCGAGGCGAAGAATGATGAAGACGCTGAATGATTATATGGAAATGTCCTATCGGATGGAGATTGTAGAAGATAAGGAAGAAGGCGGATTTGTAGTTTCTTTTCCAGATTTGCCGGGGTGCATTACCTGTGGAGAAACCTTGGAAAGTGCCGTAGCAAATGCAGCGGACGCAAAAAAAGCATGGATAGAAGCTGCGTTAGAGGAAGGTGTAGAAATTCCTGAGCCAAATAGTTTGCAGGATTATTCCGGGCAGTTTAAATTGAGGATGCCGAGGAGCCTGCACAGATCTTTAGCAGAGCATTCGCAGAGAGAGGGAATCAGTATGAACCAGTATTGTGTATATCTTCTCTCAAAAAATGATGCGATATTTTCAAAATAATAAATGCTGACAATGCAACAAATTATGCCAAAAAGAAGGGACTGATGGTTTGTGAAAAACCACCAGTCCTATTTTTTGGATCGCAAAATACTTTTGAGATCTTCCGCCATTTTTAGGATGGCCTTGGATTCATTTACAGAGCAATCGGATAACAGATGATTCAGCTCTGCAGAAGAACACTCGATGCTTTGGGGTGTGTCTGCCATAATAAGCCAGTCAGCCGATACTTGAAGTGCCTCTACAATCCGCACGAAAATTTCGAGAGAAAGATTTGTTTTCCCATTTTCAATGTCACTTAAGTAGGGAGTGGAGACATTGATAAGTTCTGCAAATTTTATCTGACTCAGATGCTTTTCCAGCCGGGCCGCTTTAATGCGTTTTCCAATTTCGTCTCGATTATACATAAATACCTCTCATAAATATTCTATAATTTATGGTATCGTGTATAGAATAAGAATGGAATAAACCATAGAATATGTGTTAAACTATGGAATATATTAAGAGAAGTTTTTTAAGATGTGGTGTCAAATATAGCTATTAAGCAGATATTGCATTTTAAGTATTCCTAGAAATGAGGTATTTATGTATGGGAGAAAAGTACTCAAAAGAAGAGCATGATAAATGTAAAAAGGTTGCAGAAGCTTTCCGGGAATTGTATGATATGTTAGGTGATACCTGTGTCTTAGATGCAGGTGAATTTGGATTTGTATACTTAACATATTATAGGGAGCAGAAATCCTGCTTTGATAAAAATAAGGTATATCGTAATGCAGAGGAACTGTTTGAAGCATTGTGGGATGAGTGGCTTTACAGTGAAGTGATGCAGCCTGTATATGGGACAGAGGATGCGGAAGCAGGCTTTGAAGAGATCTACCGAAAGCTTCCGAATGAAAGAAAGCAGGAATATGCTGTAAGGAAGCAGCAATTTATGGATCTGGCAGGATTAAAATCGGAATGAGATACAATCCGAAATATGGGAGGGGAACATAAGTGAAAGAACAGGATATGAGAGCTGTGGAAGGCATGGTACGATGCGGTATTGATCTGGAAGGATTATGTAGTGTATTCCATTCATTTCCAAAGGCAGAAGTGGAAAAGATATACCATGAAGTACATGAAAGCTGCAAAGCAGATGGGGTAGATCTGGATAGAAAGATTAACTGTTCGTAGCGGATGCTATCGCGAACTATGGAGAAAAAAAAGAGAGGGCTCGTGCCCTCTCTTTATCAATCCTCATAGTGTCCACGGCAGGAAATAATCTACAAAAATCCATTTTCATCAATGTTGTAGACGAGTCTGTTTACATCATCAATTCTTCGACTCCACGCTTTTCTATGACGAAGCGGTTCCGGTTTACCGATTTCTGCACTAAGGCATCCCGTTCAATGGATTTAACGAGATCATTGATTCGTTTTAATGTTTTTTTGTCTTGCGTCTGCCAGTATAGGTAGTCATCCCAAGCCAGGTCGGCCCAAAGTTTTTTCATTCGTCCACCTCAATAAGCTCATGTTCCTGACCCTCACCGGCCTCCAGTTGTGCAATACCGCGGTCGATCATTGCAAGATATTCATTGTTTCTTGCAGCTTTTTGCAGTCTGTTGTATTCATCCAGGCTCATTAAAACGATATTCTTTTCATTTTTTCGAGTAACGATAATAGTTTCGTGTTGGTCGCAAGCCTTGTCGCAGTAATCTTTAAGGTTATTTTTGATGGTAGAGTAGTTTACGACAACCATGCTTTGCTCCTTTCTTGTTGAACAATATGCTATACAAGTTCTTGTATAATTATAGTGCAATATTATTATGCTACTGTCAACCGATGTGATTCATGAATCGTATAAAAATCATGGAATCAATAATATTATAGATTATAATTTGAAAAGACCCTCTTGAATCGTTTGGATCAGGTATTTATGATAGGAAGAAATAAGAACATAGAGTAGCTTATTAGGAGATCATTATGTGTGGACGGTATTATGTGGATGACGAAACAGCAGAAGAGATCGAAAAAGTAATCCGCTTGGTGGATGCAAAGGTGCATAACAGGGCGGATCTTACCATGCTGCAGGCAGGTGACATACATCCTGCGGATCTGGCGCCGGTCATTGCAGGCAGAAATCATGAAATTCAGCTTGAAAAAATCCGTTGGGGAATCCCAAAGGATGATAAGCTTATTATCAATGCCAGAACCGAAACCGTTCTTGAAAAAAAGATGTTTGCGGACAGCGTGGAACGCAGGCGGATTGCTATTCCGGCGGCAGGGCTTTATGAGTGGAATGCCAAAAAAGAGAAATACACATTCCGGAAGCAGGACAAATCTCTCATGTGGTTTGCCGGATTTTATAACCTGGAACAGAATGAAGACCGTTTTGTCATTATTACAACAGCAGCCAATGCGTCTATACAGCCGGTACACGAATGGATGCCTCTAATCATGGATAACAATGAAATCATCCCCTGGATCCTGGGGGATTTGCATTCTTATGATAATATTCTAAAGAAAGTTCCGGAGCAGCTTGAAAAAAGTACGGAATTTGAACAACTAAGTCTTTTTTAGGATAGATTTCCCTATTGAAAACAGAACGTGTGTTTGCTATAATGCCATTACAGGAGGCGAACGCACGTTTGAAAAGAATTGTATATCATATAGATGTTAATTCCGCCTTCTTATCCTGGGAGGCGGTTTATCGCCTGCACCATAAAGGTGGCACAATGGATTTAAGAGAGATCCCATCCGCTGTGGGCGGAGACATGGAGATGCGGCATGGAATTATTCTCGCGAAGTCCATTCCGGCGAAGAAATATAAGGTGACCACGGGAGAGACTATTCTGGAAGCGCAGAGAAAGTGCCCAAATCTGGTACTGGTACCGCCAAATTATAACCTCTATGAGAAATGCTCCCATGCATTTATGGAGATACTGCGGGAGTATTCGGATGTAGTGGAACAGTACAGCATTGATGAGGCATTCTTGGACATGAGCAGTTCATATCATCTGTTTGGCACTCCGGAAGAGACTGCAGAACAGATCAAGGACAGGATCCGGGAAGAACTGGGATTTACAGTAAATGTAGGAATTTCGGTAAACAAATTACTGGCTAAGATGGCATCTGACTTTCAGAAGCCGGACAGGGTGCACACGTTATATCCGGAGGAGATACCTGTAAAGATGTGGCCCCTGCCGGTATCTGATCTATTCTTTGTGGGCCGAGCAACCACGAAGAAGCTTCTTACACTGGGGATCACGACCATCGGAGAACTGGCACAGGCAGATCCTGTGTGGCTACGGAAGATACTGAAGAAGCAGGGAGAGATTGTCTGGGCGTTTGCCAACGGTATGGATGAATCCCCGGTGCTAAATGAGGCTCCGGCAAACAAAGGATATGGCAATAGTACAACGACTCCGTTTGATGTCAGGGACTATGATACTGCAAAAAAAGTGTTGCTTGGGTTATCTGAGACGGTTGGAAGCAGGTTACGTGCTGATCATGTGGAAATTGAAGTGGTGACAGTGGGAATCCGGTACTCGGATCTGTCATACATCTCACATCAGAAGAAGCTTTTCAGCAGTACAAACCTTACCATCAAGATTTATGAGACAGCGTGTGGATTGTTTCAGGAACTGTGGAATGGGGAACCGATCAGGCACCTTGGAGTGCATACCGGGAAAGTGCTGGATGGAGATATTTTCAGGCAGTTAGATCTCTTTGACGAGACAGATTACGATAAGCTTGCAAAGGCAGATGCAACGCTGGATGAAATCAGGGAGCGATTTGGGATTGATGCCGTAAAACGTGCAGTATTTGTAGACAGTCCCATAGATCATATGTCCGGAGGCATCTCCAGGGAAAAGAGAACGGTAGATTATAGTAAAGTAGATGTGCAGTAATGGAAAGGGGTGAAATTCATGGCTTTTGGAATCGGTACAAATACGAGTACGCCGAATGCAGGAGAAGTGAAGGGATCCCAGTGGGAGGTGGCGTGTGACTGCTGGTTTACGGCGGATGGGGATCTGCTTCCGAGATATATTAAGGTAAAGGATGAGGATGGGGAGATCCGAACCATCAAGCAGTTACAGATACATTCCCAGGAACGAAAGAACTATGCGGGTATTCCATCCGTAGAGTTTGACTGTACGATTGTCATTTTAGGCAGACAGCTAGCCGCAAAGCTGATATACTATATGTCAGAGGGCAGGTGGGTGCTGAATTTTAAATAGTAAGAATGGAAACCAGACCTATGAAAATGAAAACTGGGGAAACCTTAAAACTTATCAAATATGTTACCGGCTCCGTAGCTGCCGTACTGCTTGCAGCAGCCCTGCAGCTTCAGTTTGCGTATGCCGCAGGAATTATCACTCTCTTAACGATCCAGGATACGAAGAAGGAAACTGTGCGGATAACAGTGAAGCGCATGATCATATTTGTGATCATGACGATCTTGTCGGCAGTGATCTTTCCACTTGCCGGATATCACGTGTGGGCGTTCGGTATTGTACTGATCCCATATCTGTTTAGCTGCATGGCATTAGACATGAAGGAAGCGATTGCTCCAATTGCAGTGCTTTGTACGCATTATGTTTCAGCTAAGAGCTGCAGTCCGTCAATGATTCTGAACGAATTTCTGATCCTCATGATCGGAGCAGGGATAGGCACACTGTGGAATCTCTTTATGCCGGATGGCAGAAGACAACTGTTAGAGTATCAGAAAACCGTGGATGACAAAATCGTGTACATCTTACGCAGAATGGCGATCTATATAGAACTGGAGGATAAGACGGATTATACCGGAAGCTGCTTTGATGAACTGGATGCAATGCTCGTGAATCTGAAAAAAGCGGCATTACGATATATGAATAATCATCTGATCACAGAGGATGATTACTATTATGAATATATGCAGATGAGAGCGAGACAGTGCGTGATACTGAAAAGAATATATGCAGATATCATCCGCCTGACCACTACGCCGGAGCAGGGAAAAGCGCTGGCAGATTTTATACGGCAGACTGCCGATGAGTTTGCAGAACAAAATAACGTGGAAACCCTGCTGTCGGAGTTAGAGAGATTGCACCAGCATTATGAACAGCAGCAGCTCCCGGTCACACGACAGGAATTTGAAAACCGGTCCATGCTGTATCATATCCTGGAAGACATGAAAGCGTTTCTTGACATCAAAAAAGACTTTATCACAGCAAGGTGATGTATTATAATGTAAAAACCAAATTAGATAAGAAAGTGGAGGAAAACATATATGTTAGAAGCAGGAAAAAAAGCACCCGATTTTGAATTGCCGGATCAGAACGGCGTAATGCATAAATTAAGTGATTATGCAGGGAAAAAAGTGATTTTATATTTTTATCCAAAGGATAACACACCTGGATGTACGAAACAGGCATGCGGTTTTTCAGAAAGATACCCTCAATTCACGGAAAAGGGTGCGGTCATCCTTGGAGTGAGTAAGGACTCCGTAGCATCTCATAAGAGATTTGAGGAAAAATATGGACTGGCATTTACACTTTTAGCTGATCCGGAGCGTAAAGTTATTGAAGCCTATGATGTCTGGAAAGAAAAGAAAAACTATGGAAAAATATCTATGGGCGTGGTAAGGACCACATATCTTATCGATGAACATGGAATCATCATCAAGGCTAATGATAAAGTCAAAGCAGCAGATGACCCTGAAAATATGCTTAAGGAATTAGAAGGATGAAAATCATACTGTCTCCTGCAAAAAAGATGGTAAGCGATACGGACAGCCTTGCACCGGTTAATCTGCCAAAACATATGGATCAGACAGCAGAGATATTGAGTTTTATGAAGAGTCAGTCCGAAGAGGAGCTGAAAGCAGTCTGGAAATGTAACGATAAGATTGCCGAACAGAACTTTCACAGACTGGAAACTATGGATCTGTACCGTGGACTTACTCCGGCAGTATTATCCTATGAAGGAATCGCATTTCAGTATATGGCACCAGCTGTGTTTGAGGATAGACAGCTTGCGTATGTACAAAAGCACTTGAGAATCCTGTCTGCGTTTTATGGGGTTTTGGAACCAATGGATGGGGTGACACCGTACCGGTTAGAAATGCAGGCAAAGGTCAGGATAGGAGATGCAAAAAATCTTTATGATTACTGGGGGGAGAGATTATATCGTTCAGTGATTGATGACAGCAGGGTTATCATTAATCTGGCATCAAAAGAATACTCAAAATGCATAGAAAAGTATCTGACACCTAAGGATACCTATATTACGGTTTCCTTTTGTGAGTTATCGGGAAATAAACTGGTAACGAAAGGGACATATGCCAAAATGGCCCGAGGGGAGATGGTCCGGTTCATGGCAGAAAGAGAAATTGAGAATCCTGAAGAGATACGAAAATTTGACAGACTTGGATATACTTTCAGAAGAGATTTGTCATCTGAATCGGAATATGTATTTGAACGAAAATGAACAGACGAAAAATATTATCCGGAGCACAATTAAAGTATATCGCCTTTACGTCTATGCTCATAGATCATGTCAATAAGGCTTTGATTTATCCTAATTTAAATGGAGGAATATTGCTTGTGATAAGTGATATTTTTGACGTATTAGGAAGAATAGCTTTCGCGATTTTTATGTTTTTATTGATAGAAGGTTATTTTAGAACCACAAACAGATGGAAATATTTAGGAATAGAAAAAGGATAGCGTAACCGCATGGCGGGAAACACTATCCTTTTTCCTATCTGATTGCAATTTTTCCTTCAAGATATCTTTTATTTACATACTTTTTCTGTCGGCAATCTCTGCCATCTTCGCAGCATTCAGTCTGGTATCACCATGCACTCTGGAATAGGACAGATATCCATTCATCCGGTCGATCTTGGTCAGATTCTTGCTGCCGCATTTCGGACACACATCCATCTGCAGTTCCTCGTGTCCGCAGTCATCACAGTAGGACAGTGAAAGATTTACCCCCTCATAGAAGCCCATATCCATGGCGCGGCGGATTAAGGATTTGATCGCCAGCGTGTTATAGCCAATCGGATATTTCACATACTGGATCTTGCCGCCGTTACTTAAGTTCCAGAAACGGTTCTCCAGATCCTGCTTCTGGATCGGAGTGATGTCCTCGGAGACATGGCAGTGGAAGCTGTTGCTGACATAAGGTCTGTCAGATACGCCTTCGATGATACCGTACTGCTCTCTAAACTGTCTAATCTGCAGTCCGCAGAGGTTCTCAGCAGGTGTTCCATAGATGGCATAGAGATTGCCATCTTCTTCCTTGAACTCATCCACGCGCTTGTTGATATGTTCCATGACCTCCAGTGCAAAAGCACCGTCTTCCACAAGTGATTTCCCATTGTAGAGCATCTGCAGCTCATTCAGGGCAGTGATCCCGAAGCTGGCAGTTGCTGTCTTCAGGACGGGCTTTATTTTGTCCGTAAGCTTCAGATGTCCACCGTAAAATCCACCCTCACAATATGCTAAAGGATTCGTGGATGCACGCATCTCTCCCAAATAAGCATACGTCCGGATATGAAGTTTACGGATCAGCTCCAGATAGTAATCCAGTACTTCGTAGAAGTCTCTGCTCTCTTTTCTTGCTTTTGCCAGTATCATCGGCAGATGCAGGGATACCACGCCAATATTGAAGCGTCCCACAAATACCGGTTCGTCACCGTCAAATGCCGGGTGCATACCGCCTTGTTCGTACCAGGGAGACAGAAATGCTCTGCAGCCCATGGGGGAGATGATCTTACCGTATTTTTTGTACATACTTGCGACATAGCCCTTTCCGGTCAGGCTCAGCCAGTCCGGATACATGGTCTTTGCAGAACAAGCCACCCCGGCTTCAAACACATCCTCTAGGGGCTTGCCGGGACCATGGAGGTTTTCATCGTATAAAAATACGATCTTCGGAAACAGTACCGGCTTCTTATGTCCGGTTTTTCCCTGGCCGCCCTTTCGGACTTCCAGCATGGCAACGGAAGCCATTCTGGCAAACTGTCCGGTGCCGGTGCCGGCTGTCACGGTAATGAAAGGATAATCTCCTCGGCTGCTTGCCACGGTGTTGAACTTATATTCCCAGCCCTGGAAGCCCTGCTCGAACTCCTTCTTCACATCCGCAAGAGCTTCCTTTTCGGCAAGATCAGCAGCGACACCCAGCCGCTCATACTTAGCCAGGGCTCTGCGGTAGGATTTCTCGGCATAAGGCTCTAAGATCAGATCCACGCTGGGGACAGTGAATCCGCCGTACTGCTGGCTGGCGGCACTTAAGACGATATCCCCGATGACATCGAATGCCACATCCAGAGTCTTCGGTTCATTGTACCAGATATTCCCCATCTCGAAGCCGCCGGAGAGAACATGCGCCACATCGAACAGACAGCAGTTCATGGTATCTCTTCTGGCGGACATATCATGGATGTAGATATATCCGTCCCGGCAGGCCTGGATCTCTTCTGTCGTCAGGAAGAACTTCTGGTAAAGCTCCTTGTTTAACTGGTTGAAAATCAGGCTGCGCTTCGTGGAGACCAGTGCAGAATCTGCGTTGGAATTTTCCTTATCGCCCACATACATGATGGCCTGGCTTTTTTTGTAGACATCGTCCAGCATCCGGACAAAGTCCTGCTTATAGTTTCTATAATCGCGGTAGCTTTTGGCTACGATGGGACGTACCTGCTCGAGGGCATTTTCCACGATATTGTGCATGACAGAGATGGGTACCTGTGTGGATTCCAGAGCGTCTATGTGGGTAATGACGCATTCGCAGATCTGCTCCTTTTCTTCCGGAGTAAACTTCGTAAGAGCGCGATAAGCACTTTTTCCGATCGCATCGATCACCTTCTGGACATGAAATGCCTCAAGACTCCCATCCTTTTTGATCACATAGGTCTCTCTTTTAGGAGTATAACGTTCGTTGTAGTTTTCTTCGTTGTTGGGATTCATAGGCTCACGCTTCCCAGAGACCGTGGAGGTTACAATAAGCATACACGGCTTCCACAGTTTCCCCTTCGCAGAGGGCAAATTCTGCTCTCGGAGCCATATCCGGGGTCAGATTCTTATACTGCACGCCGCGGTCTGTCTGCACTGCGATCAGGGAGATATAGTGCTCCGGAGTCATCGGATGCTCCACAGAGCCGACATGTACGGAGACAATACCGTTTTTTACTGTATATACGGGAAGATGCTTCTCCACTGCAGCATCCACGGTGCCGGGTGCCAGTTCGGTCATCTTTTCCCCGCAGCAGAACAGCGGAACCTTATGGTCTACGACCTTTATAGCAACATTTTTACAATGAGCACAAAAATAAAATTTAATTTCCATAGCTTTTTCTCTCCTTTGTCCAGAATAAATATTTTATTTGATACTTATAGTATAACTTGTTTCGACTGGAAATGATATAGACCGGAATGTAGAATATAATAATGAGAATTATTACTAAAATTGTTAATAATTACCAAGATTCAACAGAAAATGAAAAATTTCAAAGTAATTTGCAAGAATAAAGATAAAATTCACATAATTTTAACATAGAATAAGGAAAGCAGCGTTAATGGAACCGCAGAATGAAATCAGGCAGGGAAAGTGAGAATAAGAGAATCGTATGACGTTAGAATATTATTTTGAGAAGTATGGGATCAACCCGGAGAATATCGTATGGATCGCTAGAGACAGAGCGACTTACAAGACGATCATTCATATGATCAGCGGCAGAGAGATCATGCTCCAGAGAATTAATGTTACCTTTATACGTACGGAGCTTGAAGGGAAGGAGTTTTATTTTATCGGGAACAGTACCCTCGTGCGAGCAAATTATATCGAACGGATCGAAGGCAGGATCTATTACATGGCAGAAGGGAGTATCCTGACCGGGACACAGCGCATGAATACGGTACATAAAGCCAGGATGCAGCATATGAAGGAAAGACCTCACAGTTTCTGGTGGATGATAGAAAACGCGGTAGAGAGATGTATGTGATATGCTATCCCATGAAAGCGCCGACCTGCCTGTGTATTATGCTGCCGTTTGAGAAGATCCTGGGGGCGAAGCATGTGGAAATGTAACGCAAAAAAGGTGCCCCGAAGGACACCTTATGCAGCATTACTATTGTGTGACGTATCGACAACGATTCCTGCATCCAGGTAAACGGATAGAGAGGTGAGAATCATTTCCCGAAGCTTCTCTGTCAGCTTTACAAATTGATCCAGATCCTGGTTTTTGTAGATGGCTGTCGAAAACTGATGCATGATTCCTGAGCCTTCGATTACGTTAGTGACAATCGTAGCAATTTCATCGGCATAGGAGATGTGCACCTTAAGCCCGTGAAGTGATGCGTCCAGGGCGTAAGCAGAGGCCGAACACCTGATTTTATCACACAGATCATTGTACCCTTTTTTATATTTTGATTTTAGAACGAAGACCGGTATGTGGTCTTTGTTATTCTTAAGTACCAGAAGGAGACGGCGAAGCTCTTCAATATCCGGATACTTTTTCGTAAAGTTATCATCCAGCATAACATACCTCCAATGGGTCTGTCGCAATGACAGCCCTAAAATTATGCACTTTGTTCTGCCATCTGGTAAGGATCTGCAGTAAAGGAAATATTGTAGATTCGTCTGGAAGTCTCGAAGCGGACATAATCCGTGGAAACTTCTAAAATAGACTTTACCACAGCGGTTCGGATGCACTGTCCCTCGTAGAGATAAAGGGCAGGCATTCCCGGAACGAGAACATTGGCAAGCGTACCTGTAACATTCACGATATGTTTTGTTCTATTGCGTAACATAAGCATTCTCCTTTGAAATCATATTTGTGAGTATATCTGCGGTATATTTGGCGCAGGCTCTTTCTTCCGGGGTCTGGGGTCTAAAGTGAAATAAAACAACACAGCCCAGTGGTTTTGAGACAGTCCCTATGGGGTAGAGACTATCCAGATAATAGTTGCTCCCGTCAAATATCGGGATTTTTTCTGTAGCCTGATAGTGATAGATCTGAAAGTCTGTGATCCGTTTACGAACAGAGCCTGATAAAGGATATTTGTCCGAAAGAGAGATTCCTCTTGCTGCCAGCACAAACTGCGTAGAGCAGATGGCACAGGCAGTAGAACTGCTTTTTGCAAATGCTTCCAGATATCCATTACAAAGAGATAAGAGTGTCTGCATTTCCTCGTACTTATTTAACAGAATTGTCTGCCCACTTGTGCGGATTTCCATGGAATCTTTGGGATGGATTCCAAGCTTATTTCGGATCTCCCTGGGTAGAACGATTCGACCAAGATCATCAATGGTTCTTATGGTGCCTAAAGATAATTGATTGCTCATAGGATTCCTTTCTTAGGGGATCTGTAGAAGCATCCCCATTCTTATGCGGCTTTCTGTCTGTTTGCCAGTTCTTCTTTTGCTTTTTTGATAAGGTACGGTGCCATAGCCATTTCCCAGCAGCTTATGTAAGAGCCTACACGGGATAAGCATTCATAAAGATCCAGATCGCTCATGTTCGCATAGGCTTTTCCGGTACTTACAAAGGAATTAGGCTTCATATAAGTGCCTCCGTTTGTGTTTTTTACAGGGATTCCTTTCCCGTTTTCGACTTCGATGTACCAGGGAAGTTTACGGACATTCCCTTTTGCATCCTTTGTGGCACGGATCAGTTTGAATTTTGTGACCTGTGCATAGCCGTCTTTATCGGGAGAACCAAAAATCTTTTCTTCCGAAAAACTGTAGCTTTCGACAGCAGATTCAATTCTGGAAAGAAAAAATTTTACCTGATCCGGGGAAATATTGGCAGATACGGTTACTGCTTTATCCCCGGTGCCTTTGGAATAGTCTTTCATTAAAATACCAATCAGAGAGTACCGCTTTCTGCCATCACCGCCCATTTCACCATTTGCATGGATGTGGGCATAGCAATGGATCCCTGCAGATTTCAATTTATCCTGGAACTCTACTAGGGTCTTGCTGTTTTTATAAACAGCAATCTGATTGGAAATGTAATCTTCATTTGTCATAAGATACCTTCTTTCTGTGGTGGTAGTACCTACGCACTTATTTTCTTTAATTCATCCATAGTGCTTGCTACTGCAACAATAGTTATGGAAGTGACGGTATTTGTTGGATACCCGTTTTCCTTACAGAACTGTTTAAACAGATCGGAAAGTTCATTGGTATCATAGGGTCTGATATCAAAGCTTGTCTCGTCTGCAGGGTTGTTTACAGTTTCAAAGCCGATATGGACGATCATGGCACGGCAGAGAGTGATCTTACACTCTGCCTGCCAACCATGTTTTTTAATAAATTCTTTGACAGTCATTCCGTATCCTCCTCTAAGCTGCGTATTTTTCGTTGATCTTTGCAATCAGGATTTTACCAAGGGTTGTGGGAAGCTTACTCAGATCACTGATGTCGATAAAACCATCCCCGTAGATCCGCTTGATATTTGGTTTGTCATCCCCGATAGCTGCGGCAAAGAGTGTAATGCCTTTTCTTTCATATTCTGCCTTGATTCCTCTAAGATCTGCTTCTGCAGCAGTACCCCAGTAACCGCCATTTCCTGCAGGCTGTCCATCGGAAATGATAAACAATAACTTGCAGGGTTCCGGACGTGTCATGAGACGTTCTGCAACAAATCTCAGAGCTGCACCGTCACGGTTTCCATCTCTTGCAGACATATCCATTAAACGATATTTGTCATTACCGTCCACGGAATCAAATTCGGCATAGGCAAAGAGATCTACGCTCTCGTATTCTGTGTGACCATAGACTGCTACAGGAATTTCCAGTGCTCTGCAGAAATCGTAAAGAATAATGGATGCAGACCTGGCATAGGTAATTCTTTGCTTACTGGACATGGAGCCGCTTTCATCATTAAGGATTGCAATCGCAATATCCATGCTGTCATCCGGGAGTTTCCTCTTATAGAAGATCTTTCCGTCTCCCCTAAAGGCATTCCGTACATTGATCCGTCTGCCCATGGGGAGATTGTCAAGCTTGGCTCCTTCTTTCCTTACTTTTAACTTTTGGGAAACGCATTTCTGGAGTCTTTTGGAGATGAGTAAAAGCGGTGGTGCTACCTGCTTGTAACTTTCCTTGTAGCGGGAAGCCACATGGAGCATCCGGTGGATTTTGACATCGACGCCTTTATGGGCATTGCCATAACGGATTGTATCGGATTCTGCCTGGAGTTCTTCAGAAAGCTCTTGCTCACATTCGTCATAGGTCATTTCGGTGGCTACCTGCGTCAGAACCTTGCCCATGTCAGCAGTAGCATCGTTAAGATACCCACTTCCCTCATAGGTAGTGTCTTTTGTGGTGCTGCCGGTCCCTTTTGTTTCAAAGTCTTCGGTTTTCGTAAGCGCAATACGTCCAGACTCCTCATCTAAGACTTGCTGAATTTCTTTTTTTATTTCTTCCTGCGCATTCGGGTCAAAGGTAGTTTTTCCGATTCCCTTTGCCTGTTTTCCGCTTCCTTCCGGAACTTCTCCTTTTTTCGCTATCTGATTTTGTACAGATTCAGAGGCTTTTTTCGGGTGTTTCCGAAGTTCCTCAATGTAGTCCTGCATATAGGGCCAAAGCAAAAGCAGGATATGATTGGCGGCATCAAAGCGTGCCTTGCCATCGTCTGCGTATGCAGCGCCATCTATATAAGGGACACATTCATAGATAGTGTCAAGAAGCGGACCGGTATAACCGTCTAAGTTATTGATATCCCCATTCGTGGCATACTGGATCAAAAGATTGATTAAGATGGCTACGTCAAAGTGGGCTTTTTTGATTTCTTCCGTTACGGTATCCATGGTCTCAGCAAATTTTAAATTGTTCAGAAGAATACTGTAACGAACCGTACCCTGGAAAGCATCGCACATTCTGCTCTCGATATAGACATCTTCCATGATGTTCACAATCTGGTGGGTGACTAAGGAGACGGCAGAGAGTACTGTTTTGTCATTCTTTGCAAATGCGGCCTTGATCTGTGAGAGGGCATTCTCCTGGGGAAGCGTCAGATCATCCGGCTCTGCAGGATAGAACCTTCCGGAAGAGAGTGCGCTATTGTAAAGGGCAAGCATATCGAAATCAGAATACAGAATATGCCCGCACTCATGGGATACCAACCCGTAAAGACTAAGATGTCTAAGCTTTCTTGTCGGAAAACGCCTTGTAAGGAAATTCCCGGCGTTAATAGTAATCACACGATTATCCGTGAAAGCAGCTTCAGCAGCTTCGGAATTATCATAGAAGGTATTTACGCGGCTTGAGCGGTGGTATCTTTTGGTAATTCCTTCCGCAATATCCGTAAGATATGCGGCATACTGGGGAGAGGAGAAGAACTCCTCATCCGTCAGTTTCCCTTTCTTTTCCGCAATCCGCTTATGGATTGCAATATGTGATGTTCTCATTTGTTTGTCGATCCTCCTTTGTTTGCTGGCAGACGTTCCCCTAACAACTCCTCCACGGTGTATCCAAAATACAAGGACATGGCACATAGTACGTGTGCCGGTGGTAAATACTTCCCGGATTCATAGTAGGAGATGCTGCGTGGGGAAATCCCAAGATATTTCGCCATAGAAACTTGCGACAGTTTATGGCGAATACGCAGATATTGTAGGTTCCTTGCCAGATTTGCTTTTAGTTTTTCTTCCTTTTCGGGCATAGGGATTCCTCCTTATGCTGCAAATTTCTGCTCAATGCAGGTATTTAAGATCTCTTCCCGGCATTCAGGATCTGCAGAAGCAGATGCAAGAATCGTGTATTTCGCTGATTCCAATGCGTTTCCGCTTACCATATAGGACTGTACCCAGGAGATCAATTCCCTGACACCGCAGCTGCCGTCTGTAATCATAGATTCCTTACAGTGTTCATTTACATCCATGACAGTCGATGCCATCAAAGTTACCGTGGATCTGTCGGTGCAGCCGGTGATGTTCATGGCTCGCTCTGTCAGAACAGATACGCTGGGAGCATCCATGTCAAAGACTAAGTTCATTCTGGAGATGACTGACTGGTTCATATCACGACATCCGGCATAGTTGTTATTTGTGGTAATAATGACAACCGTATCGGGGTGTCTGTGAATGACTTCGCCGGTCGTAAGAGTAATACTGGCACAACGGTCGAGCAGTGCATTTAAGCCGACCAGGACTCCGGGATTTGAAATTACCGTAGGCTCCTGGATCTCAATGACATAGCCATTTTTCATGGCTTCCACGAGGGGAGTCTCCACGTAACGAAACCGCTGTGTGGTGGAACCGTCTGAAGTTTCTGCCCTGGCATCCATCTCCATAACTTCTAAGAGCTTCTGATAGACTTCCTCTTCGGAAATGTCATCCTTATAAATCCCCGTGAGCTTTTCATAAGCAGAAGAGGGATCCATCTGTAAATCCATGAAGGTCGGATATTCCTTTACCATTGTGTGATCCTTTTCGTTTTCCGGTAGCATCTGTCCGAGAAAATCATAGATTTCTGTATTCGCAGAGCAGGTATAGGACAGATAAGGAAGTCCCAGTCCTGCAGCAATCGCTTTGGCAGCCTCGGTTTTTCCGGTTCCTGCAGGCCCGCGCATCATAAAGTTACGCATGGGCTGCGCAGAAGAGGTGGTTGCTTTTGCGTGGGAACAGATGGTAACTACTTCCGGGGGAATGACATACCAGTCCTCCAGTGTGGGAATTAAGAGCTGTTCCGAAGTGGAAAAATCTCTTTCTGAAAACTTATATTTCCCGATCAGATCTTTCTTATCTGTGACTACAGAGGCTTTCGTTCTGGGAGTTGCAGTTAAGATTTCAAACTCACCAAAAAGCACGCTGGTAGGAGAGTAGTTGCCGTTCTTTAGATTCATTTCTGTAAGAAGGGGAATGTTTCCGGTACGAAAATCGGCAATCTTAATCCCGGCATCTCCCAGATTTTTGGCATTTTCGATCCGGCGGTAGAAATTATCGCAGAGAATAAAGGCTGCTTTTTCTGCTGTTGCCATATCGGAAAAGCCGGCTTCCTTGCATCTTAGAAGTGTGTCATAATTTTCCTTAAATTCTTCATCTTTCATGGCTTCCGGAATCAGGGTAAAAAACAGGGCACTGCCGGTACATCCTTTTTCCGATAACATATAAACCGTTGCGTTGCTGTTTGCGTCTGCAAAGCAGCCAGCCCGAAAGGAACCGGTCTTTTTGTTAAATATAACGACATGGATCTGCCCGGTTCTGCTGTGGTATTCTGCCATGATCTGCTCCTTTTGTGTACCAATGGCACTGTTTGACATAGAAGAGGAGATGGTAGTGTCCATTTCCATATATTCCATCAGAGCCTGCAGAGCAGAGCCATGATAGGTAGCCACTGTGGTAGTTGTATTGTACTTTGACTTGTCGGTACTGCTTCGCGTGTGTGCAGCCTTATCAAAGGGTTCCGGCAGACCAATATTCCAGGTCCATTTTTCGTATAAGCGTGTGTTAGCCATTTTTATCATCCTTCCTATATCCAGGATACCTGTAAGGTATTTCCTGCAATCTTTGCATCTAATTCATTGTCAGCAAGTACTGAAATTAGTTCCTGCCAGTAGTTTTTTTCCGGAAAAGCATCCAAAGAGCACAGGAATCGTTCCTTTTTCTGGCAGTTGATTACAACGTCACCATTTTCCTTGATCGTAAGTTTGTTATGTCCCTGTGCATGAAGCTCTGTGATTTGTTTGTCGAGAATCTGTCGTCCCACCAGATCAAACCACGCCTTTACATCAACTATAGCAGGCTCTTTTGGAACGGATACCTCTGAGTCTCCGGCGTTCTCCGGAATAAAGTTTCCGATGGTCATGGGTTCAATATGGATCCGCCCATAAAAATCAAAATATACATCCGCATGAGTAAAAGCAGCCATGTTTTCCACCTGGATTCGTACTGTATCACCATCCATGAGATTTCGTAAGTCCGGTTCTTTGTCCCATTTCCAGATAGCGTCTGGATAGGCAGATTTTAATTTCTCAGAGATCCGAAGCCTGTACTGTGTCATAAGCACCTGCACATCCTCTGAAGAGAGAGTCATGCTTTTCTCCCTGTTTGGGGATAGGACATGAATACTGTCACTACTTTGGTGGAACTTCCGTCTTCGATGCAAAGATTTACTGCATTTTGCATTTTTGCATCTTTCAGCCAAAAGATAATGGATCAGCAAAAAGAGTGCCCAAAGACCGAGCAGAACTAAAATAACAATCTGTCCGGGCTTCTTCGGTGCCAATAAAGCAATTACAAGGATTACGGGCATCAAAATACGGTAGCTTAACATAAATACATTCTTTTTCATTCGAGTCATCCTTTCTGATTTTAAAAATATGGAAATAAAAAAAGAGGAACTACAGTCGCGATATCGTATCACGATTGCAATTCCTCACTTTTGTCCAGTGCATTAAGCACCAAACGGTAATCCTTCCTCACCACAGTCATCGGCACCAGAAAAACCGGATGCATCCGGTTCGGGTGTGTTTTGCGGCGTGTTTTTGGGTTTGCTGGTGTGGGCATACCGCCAGTCATACAGTGTGACTTTGGCACGCCACCCTTCACTTCCGTCCTTTCTGGTAAAGGTCTCAAGATCCAGGTCTCCGGTAATGGTGATAAGACTTCCTTTTTTTACTCCGGCATCTGTCAGCCGTTGTGCTGCTTCTCCGTAGAGGACACAGCCAAAAAAGTTGGGTCTTTCATGTTCCCCATAGCCTTTGTTTACGGCAAGACCAAACTGCACGTATTTGGTGTTTTTCCCATTTGTGCTGGTCTTAAGCTCCACGTCTGCGGTAACTCTGCCGGTAGTAGTGATTGTTACAAGATCTCCCATTCTTTCTTCTCCTTTCTGGGTGTCAGAAATTTTTGTAATAAAAAAAGTGCCAAAAAAATGCCACTTTTAAAGATGGCAATTCTTTGACCCTTATTACAAACTTAAACAACGTGTGCTTCTATCCCTAATGGGAATGCACAAAAATCAATTACAGAATAAGAGTAGCATAGATTTCAGTAGCTGTCAAATGGTATGAAAAACAACATGGGTGAGAAGTGAAAATAAAAAAGGACTCATTGCATGAATGAATCCTTTTGCACAACAAACTGGAATTTGTCGTTTTCTTTGCTGTCATATCTTAAAAATTTGTTTTGCTTTTGCATTGACAAATTGGATAATTGGACCCGAAATGATAGCTGTAATGATTGTACATATGCCAAACTTTCCTCCAAACACAACACCCATTATCACAACCAAAATATCTAATGCTATTCGGACACTTTTAACCTGCCAGTTGTTTTTTTCTGCTAAGGCAAATGTGACTGCCTCATAGGAACCTCTCCCCAAAGATGCGGATGCATATAGTCCAGTTCCAACAGCAAACAAAATTATCCCCAGCAACATGATAAAGAAGTTCATCCACCTATATACACTATATCTGTGACAATTTGCAAATAAATCTACGCAGACACTGTATACAATCTGATATAATACGGTTCCGATATGAATTTGACTTTTATCATAAATTTGCGCAAACAAAATCATTCCCAAAGCTACAATAAATGATGCCGTACCGATGCTCATGTGAAATGTTTTTGAAATGCCTTGCCACAGCACGGCAAGCGTAGCACCGCCAAATCCGGCATACAGCGCAAGCGTAATACCATAAGCTGCAATGATAGAGCCGATTACAATGATTGCTAATTTTTTTATTAAATCCCGCAATGGGAATGCTGCATTTTTATGAGTGTTCATCATTAAATCCCTCTATTTCATAAATCTTGATTTCCTACTTTGTTCAATTTCCCTACAAGATAAAAGCTATCCTTTAATCAAATCCTGTTTCCGATTCTTTGCAAATCGTAGCAGATACATGAAAAGCAGGCATACCCAGGAAAGCATTTCAGCATAGGCAATCGACATATTTCCGAAATATGGAGCCATTGCATAAGAAGCAATAATGCGAACAGCCAATGAAATCATGCCGGCAATGCTGGAGTAGAGCAGATCGCCCTTGCCTTCAAGGTATCCACGGAATGCTGTTGCTAAACCGAAAATCGGATAAAAACAGGCAATACGTTGAAAGAAAGCACTTCCGATTGTGACAGCAGTTGTGCCTGCACCAAACAGGGCAATAATTTTTCCGCCTGTTGGGATTACGAGTCCGGTAAGCCCCAGAGAAATTAGGATAGTCAGAAGCGTGCCGGCAATGAGTGTTTTGCGAGTACGCACTTCATCTTTTGCACCGTGGTTTTGGGCTGTGAAAGTGGAAATACCTGAGCCAAGATTTACGATGGGCAACATGACCAGAGTATCAATACGATATGCAGTTGTAATGGCGGTAACAGTGTCTGTTCCAAAGCGGTTCATAAAATCTTGCAAAACTAATCCACCTAAAGAACTGATACTGGATTGCAACATTGGTGGCAGCCCAAATTGTATCCCTTCTCGAATGACAGCTCCGGAGAAACTTGTCTTTCGATAGCCGCATTTTAACCAACTATATTTGCTGCTTCCGTATAATATGATGAATACAGTCATTGTAGCCTGCGAAAATACAGTTGCCATTGCAGCACCCTGAACTCCCCAATGTAGTTTTGCAACGAAAAGAATGTCCAATATTACATTAACGATTGAGGAAAGCAGAATAGAGAGAAATGGAATGCGGCTATCTCCAATTCCACGCAATGTTGCGGTGTAAACATTGTAGACTGCTAAAAAAGGCAATCCAAGGAAAATAATATGGATAATTGCTGGCAAGGTTAATGGTATCAGATGGAGTATGCAAAAGCTCCATGAATTGATAGGATAGTGCAGAACCGCAAACTGCGATAATCAGAAAAATAATACCAAGTACCGCAGCAAATGCAGATAACAGCGGCGGGATGTTTTCCTGCTTTTTTGCACCAAAATTTTTAGCAATTAGAACGGATAGTCCCAGTGTGAAACCTGTGATTGTGGTGATAAAGAAGTTGATAGGCGTTGTAGTTACACCAATCGCAGACAGAGATAATTCACCATCAAAATTTCCGACGATGAACGCATCCGCCCAGTTGTAAAGCTGCTGTAATATGCCACTCAGAATGAGTGGCATACTGAACCAAATCAGTTCTTTCATAATGGTTTTCAAGTTTTGATTTGCTTTCATAATGTCCTCCTAAAAATTGCAGAACAAAACCACGCAACTGTTCTGCACAATTGCGTGGTTAAAAGCAGCACATCAATGCCTTGAAAATCCCACGTCATAAATTTTGTGTCATCATTATACTTGATATCCAGCCTCAATGTCAAGGACAGCACCCATCACTGTTTTAATCTAATAATAACTTCTTAAAATCCATTTCTCTATCCTCACAAATCCCGATTTGCTAACATCTTATAATTATAATACAAGTGATATAAGGTTTTTACAACAATATGAGCTAAAAATCAAAAGGCGCCGGTTAGAAAAGAAATTTTCCATCATTTTGGCGTCCATCAATTATGAAATCAATTTTCACTTCGTTTTCATTTCTTTTTACCTGAAACGCAAACCGCAGGGAAATATCTTTATTATAGGAATCTAGCAGCTGAAAATAGTTAGTCTTTTAATGCGGATCTGAGCTTGGCAGAAGCAGTTTTGGCTGGAATATCAGCAATTCCAGATTCTCTTAGTTGTTCTACTTTAGTCAATTGCTCGTACAGTTTTAATTGCTTTTGTTCCTGAGCGCCAGAATCAGAGGATTTTTCCATCTTGTTTCTCCCATTTTAATAAAACAGCCGGTTATACTGTGTCTGAGTATCAGCTATGTGATAAATAAATATAGTTTCGCTGATCTTACGATAAATAGCTACGTGTTTTTTACAGATAATCATACGATAACCCTGTTCATTTAACCATGGATCCGGTGTCATGGAACCCGAATCTGGAAATGATTCCAACCGCTCAATAGCATCTAAGATGCTGTCGGATACTTTTATGGCAGTATCCACATCAAATTGAATGGCATAGTAGTCTTCAATAGATTTCAAATCTTCCCAGGCAGAGGGAAGAATTTCAACATTATACATTTTTCATGCGCTCCCTGAGTTGTTTTCTGGCTTCAGATACACTGAGGGTAGGAGCACCGTCTATGCGTTCCTGCTCGGCCTGTAAGACCTTTGCACGTAGCTGCAGTGTCTGTTCCCTTTTTTCAAAGGCATCAATACTCATCAGAACAAGATCCCCTTCCCCATTCTTTGTAATATAAATAGGTTCTTTTGTTTCTTTCGCTAAAGTGGAAATAGAGCCATAGTCATTTCGTAGTGTTGCGGAAGCTTTAATAATCATTGGAAAACTCCTTTCATATCAATTCTCTGATATAATTATACATATATTATTCCATATAGTAAAGATTAAATACAGTTATGATAGTGAAAGGTTAAATCTGCTGAAGAATAATCTGCTGTTTCAGATACAGGTTTGCAATAGCAGAAAGCACAGGAATTCGGGAAATACTTGTTCTTGCATTTGTTACCAAGGTGTTATAGTCTGTCTCCTCATCGTTATAGAGTGCTTCTATGAGGGCGGTGGAATCCTTTAGATGAGAAATGTGATTTTCATTGCATAGGATAACTTCTGCAGCAGACAAATCCTGGTTTTTTAAAAGCTGCATGATCTGTGACTCTAAGGGATCCAGCCGGACAGAATGAAAAATACAAAAAGCCGTTTTTGCTGGTACCTTGCGGGATAAGAGGAGTTTCACAAAAGTGAGTAGTTTTACAGGAATGCTGTTTGGCACCGCCTGAAGCTGCAGGTGAGCAATCAGAGCATAGAGTGCATCCACACCTACATAGTCTTCTCCACAGACCACAAGCTTTCGTTGTAAAAGCCGGATTAAATACTGATCGAACTCTTCCTCGCCGAGGACATGGAGCTCTCTTTCTTTTTCATAAAATTCTTTTCGGAGTTCATCGTAGGTTAAAATCCGGAAAGAAAGGCAGGACCATAGTACCAGTTCCAGAGCAGTCAGTCCATATTCTCTGTCGATGGATACAACAGTAGGAAGCCCATGATTGTTTAATTTTAAGGTACCAATAGCAGTGTAAAGTCTAATCATAAAGTATCACTCCTCTAAAGTTTTTTATGCAGATAAGAAATAGTCAATCCGTAGTTTCTGCTTAGCCCTAAAGATCCCAGTGGAAACGACACTGTGGCTTACCTGGTAGTAAGCGGCAAGTTCAGAGATATTATAGCCACAGAGGCGGTTTAATCGGAACATTTCCAGCCGCTTCCTGGCAGGTTCTGTTTGGCTGTTTTCATAAGCCTTGAGCATGAGGCAGGTTTCCAGATTAGAAAATGCCTGATCGTTTGGGTCTGCCAGCACATCTGTAAGTGTGAGCTCTTTGTCGTCAGATAGCGGCGTGTCCAAAGCAACAGTGATTCCCTGCCATTTGGCTGCCTTCCTGCACTGGGAAAGTAGTGCGTGTCGGATCACAACGGATGCAAACGTGGGAAAGGATGCTCCTTTATCCTGTCGGTACTGGATGGCTGCATGGCAGAGTGCCTCACAGCCGGTCTGGTAAAGGTCATTGTATTCGAGTTCCTCAATATTTTTGTTCATGCCTATGGAGTTAAGAATAATATTCTTGATAAGATATAGGTGTCCCTCCACTAATTGCTTTTCTTTTTCAGTCATCATATCTATTCACCTCCCCTATGCGACTTTCACATGGTGGTTTGTAAGGACTTTTCTGCACTCATTCATCAGGCAGTCGCACCGATATTCGGAAAACTGTCCGATATGTGCCTGGGAATCATTTAAGCAAAAGATATCCTGGATCCAGCGGTAAGCATCAGCCCTAGTAAAGATGCCGTTTTTCCAGATGGCATCAAAGAGTCTATGTGTTTCGATCCGTTTATGCCTAAGATCACCATTGGCAAGGGAGCCTTTGGGTTCAAAGGTTCCGGCGTGGACACCCACATAGGAATCACATTCCGGATAGCCGGAGCAGACATAAAGATATTCGTCTAAGGCCCGGTCTTTGTAGACGTAAGAGGCTTTACGTAAAACGGCGGTTTTTCCACAGTAAGGGCATTTCATGTTTTTAGGTTTCATTTTGTTTTTCATGGTGATCATCTCCTTCCTACGTAAACAATACGTAATAAATAATGTTTATAAGTATATTTTAGAAAAGGGTGCAGGCAGAGCCTACACCCGTGGAGCAGTTTCTACTGCAAAGATTTGCCAGATTGGAAAAAAATGGAAATTATGAGAAGAGATTTGTGATTTCCGTCGTGATTCTGGGAATTACGGTGTTATTGAAAATGTTGGTGAGTGCAGCAAGAAGCAGCGCACCCAGTACGACTGCGATGATGATCTTGACACCATCGGAAATGTAGAAATCGCCATGTTCATTGAAGAGAGCGTTGTGGATACGTGTTTTCATGGATAAAAATTTTCGGTTCATTGGATTCTCCTTATGTTTGATAGGTGTACGGGTTACGAAAAACTTTTACATGGGGTCACCTCCTTAAGCCTTTTTGTCATTAAAAAAAGGCCCCGAGGGACCCGATGACTTCTACGGACAGAACGACCACATAAATAAGCAGGATGCAGAATAGCATCATCATGGAATACTTCTGCATCTGCTTGGGGCGTTTGGCGGCTTCTTTTTTCAAATTATTCTGCTCAATCTGCCGCATATCAAAAGAGAGCATCTTAAAATACATCTGCTGATCGTCACCGCGCAGTGTTCCGATAAGCCCTCGGATGATATCCGATAACATGGTGGAGCCTACACGGTTCTGAAAATGAAGCAGGGCATTTTCATAGTTGCCGGTACGCATATCTGCGATGGTGGTGTCCAGCTCGGCACCAAGGTTTGGACCGGCAATCCGTCTGTAAGATACAAGAAGCTTCAGCACATCTCTGTCGGTGGCGAGGCTCTGTCCGATACTGATGCAGAATCTGGGAAGCTCTGCTTCTATGAGTTTCTTTCGTTTTTTAACGAAGTCGAATGCTTTGTAGTAGGTAGAAAACCATAGAAGAAGCGATAGTCCCAGCACTAAGAACCCCAAAAGCGGTGAGGATAAAAAAAGCGGCAGCGATAAAGCTGCCACAATGAGGGAAGTAAACAGTGCCTTCAGCGTATAAGTTTCCGGAGAAAGGGGAATCCCTGCGATGGATAAGGTAATGTTAAGTTTTCCGCGCTTGATTGGATCCAGTTTTAGAAGCGGACTGCATTTTTCCGCTATTTTGGTAAGGTATACGTCGAATAGATTCTCTTTACTGTTACCGGTCTGCTTTTTTGCAAGTAACATCATCTTGGATGTCTGTGGCGTAGGTACGTCTACGATGGCACAGGAGAGATGATAAAGTCCCAGGGCAAGCAGGCCACAGGCAGACATAATAAGTAATATAGTCATGGATTACCTTCTTTCTTAGGCTTTGTATTCCACAGGTTTTGACAGTGCCATAATCCTGGTAAAGGAAAACAGTACGATGGCAGCACAGACTGCCAGGGTGATTTTCCCGGGAATGGAATACATGAGCGTTTCAAACCAGGAGTGATTTAGTACATATAAAAGAGGGATGTTGCCAACGACTAAGAACATCATGGCAAAAGCCTCTTTCTTGGGTTCGTTGATGATCGCTTCAAGCTCCGACTGGAGAATCCGCTGATCCGAAAACTTCTGCACCGTATAGGTTAAGGTGTTTCGCATGGTTCGATCTGACTGACACTGGATCAGTGTATTACACCATTCGTGAAAAATCTGGTTTGGAATCTTCATCTTCAGATTGTTTAGCGTCGAGATCATATTGGCGTTTAACATCTCCGATTCTGTAAGGAAGCTTTCAAAATGCCCTTTTACCGGAGGATTCAGGTACGGCAGATTTTCCTTTACCGCAGTCAGCAGGTCGCCACTTCGTAAGTACGAGGTAGTAATCACTGAGATAGCGGTTTCCAGTTCCTCATTTAAGTGCTTCTTATAGACCGCTGCAGTGCTTCGCAAATACCAGATTGGAGCAAAAGCAAACCCGGCACCTAAAATAGGAACCATAAAAGGATTGTCAAAGAGGATCGCTAAAAGTGCCCCCAAAATAAACAAAAGAAGGCAGATGCGCTTTACAGCGGAGAATCTTCCGGCTCTTCCGGTTGCCGCAAGAAGCTGTTCTACTTCTAAGATTTCCCGGTTAAAGAATCCCTTGGCAGGTTTTCCGAGGAGAATATCCATGTCGTCTTTTAGAGTACTCTTCTTACCGGGAGAGAACACTTTAAGAAAATCCGAAAAGCGGACGTTAAACAGGGAAAACAGAGAACTTAACAGTAATAAAAAGATAATTATCTGAATCCAGTACACGTTATTTTCCTCCTTCCTGGCATGGGGTTTCAGACAAAAACGGTTTTAATTTTCCAGCGGGAACCCCGTTGTCAAGCATCCGGCGCTTTAAGTTATCTGAGATACCGCCCAGCTTTTTATGGGATCCGATAACGGTAATGTTGCCATTTGCATCGGTGATATTGTCGGTGACATCAAACTGGTATAAGGGATGGAAGAGAAGTTCCCCATCCTTATAATCTTCCCCTTCAATGATCTGCATGGTCCGTCTGGAACCGTCTTCGAGCTGCTTTGTGAAGACCACTATCGGATAGGCTTCCACCATGATCTGCATCAGGATTTCGTCAGCCATGTTGTATTTTCTTTTGGCAAGCGTCATCATACGGCGGTAGGTGGATTCTGCGGAATTACTATGGATGGTGGTTACCACGGTATGACCGGTTCGGGAGCTTTCAGCAACCGACAAAGCTTCTTTGGCAGAACGCATTTCCCCAACCCCGATCACATCCGGATGCTTACGAAGTACACGCTCTAAGAGAAGATCCTGGTCGATATCCAGGGCAGGATTTTCACTGGGGCGGGTAAGCAAATGAACCACGCTGTTGATGGCGTGCCCCTCAGAATCTCTCTTGATTAAATCAAATTCCCTACTGCCTTCCTCTATAGTGATAAGCCGTCTGTTGTTGGGAACCATGGATAACAGCCAGCTCATAAGAGTAGTTTTCCCGGAGCCGGTGCTGCCGGAGATACAGACAGATACCCCATAACGGATACAGCAGGTGAGGAAATCAAGCATTTCTTCTGTGGCGGAACCGGAAGCGATGAGCTTATCCTTGGATACGGATTGCTGATTTACAATACGGATGGAGGCATTGATGCCGACTTCCGGATCTACGATAGGAGTCTTGTCTACTGAAATACGGATATTCTTATCGAGGAACCCTATGACAGAAGGCATGGTATCGTCGATTACCATACCGCAGGTGTTAAGAAGTCTTCTTGTCACGTCGATAGCAGCCTGGGGTGAGGGGAATCTGTCTGGGATCTTCTCGGAGTGTCCTCCACTGGTAATGACTTCGATGTCATCATAGGCATTGATGTTTACTTCCTCTACACCAGGTTTATAGATCCACTTCTTTAAGAAAGAAATACCAGCCATATCTTCGTAAAGACTGTCCACCAGTTCTTCCGTTGTCTGTCCTTCTACGTGATAAGAGCGGTTTTGTACGTACTGCAATATGTAATCCTTCAGTAACTTCCTGGCCTCTTCCTGATTTACTTCGTTTGATAGGGTATCAGCGTGATTCTGTGTGACGAATCTCTGGACATCGGAAAGAATCTGCTCATAGGTAAGTCCCTCTGATGCCTTCGAGGAAAAGAAAAGGTCATTCAGACGCTCCATTTGTGTCTTCCTCCTTTCCGACCGGTGCATCCGTAAATTCTTCCTTATTGGGATCTACCAGGAGACTGTCCGGGAGATCCTCAGTGGAATCGGAAAGCTTATTTTTTACAAGCTTCAGAGCATTTAAGTAGCGTTGATTACAGTAGGGGAGAGCCCGGAACATCTGCCCGCTGGTGCCGCACCGTTCAATTTCTTTGGCATAGGGGAGAATCCCGTCAAAACCACCGATCAGATTGTCCATCTCATCGATGGCATGGAAGGGCCTTGCAAGACCGGCAAAGGTCAGATGATCCTCAAATTTGAACTTACTGTCCGTAAGCAGAGCCTTGTGAGCTCTGAAGTAACTTAAACCCCGCAAGTCCGGTGTAATGATCCGGACGACCAGATCGGCAGCTTCTATCGCTGTAGGAGGAAAGAAATTGAGCATATTTGCACTACAGTCAATCAGGATGTAATCGACAAGCTTTGCACATTCGGAAATAAAGATTTTGATTTTCTCGTATTTTAATTCCGGGTAACTGAATGGATTTTCTCCGGCGGCATACCCCAAGACTCCGATGAAGGGGTATTCTTTTAAAACTACAACACGTTCTGCAATCAGGGCGTTGTTGATCTCCAGAGCGGTTAAGACATTCCCGATGGAAGCGGAGGTTTCTAAGATCCGGTCAGGCATCCAGACGGGAAGCATCGGTGTGGAAGAGTCGGCATTGATAATCAGGGCTTTTTTCTTCCCAGCGGTTAAGACTTTCGCAAGATTGCAGACAAACATGGATTTCCCGCTTCCGGGATTTCCCCAGATCGTAATAATTTTTCCCATAGTAACCTCCTATTCTGCATCTGCGGGCTGGTCTTCGGTAGCACCTGCGGTCTCTTCTGTGTCAGGAGTATCCATGGGCATTTCAGGGGTAAGAGATGAGGTAAGTTCCTCGTTGCCGGAGCCGTCTCCGTAAAGGGTTACCAGAATGTCGTCCTGCCTTCCTAAGAGATCTTCTGCAAGAGCCTCATTTCCACGACTGATGAGAGCAGCGTGAAGAACACCTTCATTTTCAAACTTGGTTAAGAGCAGAGCCTGGACAGGCGTGGCAAGCACCGTGATGGTAGCCGTCTGTTGTCTTTCTTCGTCTTCTGCGGGTGGTGTTGTGTAATCAATGGGAAGACCTTCAGAGTCCGTAACCCCAAGAACCTTTACATAACGAAGCTCCGGAATGTCTGCTACAGGTTCCAAGACATTCTCCTTGTCGTAGTGGTAGAGCCTGATAATATCATTTGCCTGCAGCTTATCGGACAGACCGGAAGCCAGAGTCTGGGTAGTAATGGAAATGGCAACATAGCCGTCCGGGATATGATTGAGGGACAGATCCGAGGATAAAGGATCCCTGCTTAACTTTGCGGGTAGCAGATAGTCTCCGGCATAGAGATTTGTGGTGGCATAGGTATCAGTTACATCGGAGATCTCCCTGGCGAGACCTTCCGGTAAGTTGTAACCACCCACTTCAACGAGCTCTACGTCACCTGACGTGACAATACTTCCTCGGGAAACATCCGATTTCATGCGCACAATCTGCGTGGTGTGGCTGGTTTTACTGGTAACAGCCGGAATTGCAATAAAGGCAACAATGGCAGCCAGAATAAGGCTTAAAATGCCATAGATAAAACGGTTATTCATTTTCATAGGTTTGTCTCCTGTATCAAAATAGTGAAAAAATCTCATAAAATAAGCACCCAAGAAACAAAAAGGGTGCAAAGGGGATGGCAGTAGGTTTATTGTTGTAATGAAGGCGCAAGGGCAGTGCTGCAAAGATGGCGGCTGTGCCAGACAGGATAAGAATCTGGCATAGTCCCAACACTCCGTAGTAGAGACCTAAAACGGTCACAAGCTTGATGTCACCGCCGCCAATACCGCCATTGGTTGCAGTTGCAATAATGAGGAGTAAGAAAAAACCAACACTGCCACCCAGACAAGTCTTAAAAATAAGAAGCGGTAGGGAAGGCACAATCCCAAGGGTAAGCTTTAGCAGGATACCGAAAAGACACCACAGGGATAAAAACACCAGGGCAGTGTTCTTGATCAGATGGTGTCTTAAATCGTAGATCCCGAATAAAAGCAGGAAAACCAGGGTAAGAATCCGGTAGAACAGGTAAAGCTTACTCACGTTTACTATACCAGTCATCATACATGGAGCCCTGAATATATACGGAGTCAGTAACGCCGGTAGAGAGCATTCCGGAGGGAGTCCACATATCCATCACGTAGGTATACACCGGATAATAACCATCCGGATACCAGACGGGGGTGAAATGCACGCGTCTTCCATAAGTGGAATATTCATTTTCCTTAAAGGAAAAGGTATCTGCACCAGTTTTCTCAAGCAGCCGCCAGTAAGTATCATAGGAAAATTCCGGGAAATAGGATACCGCGGTCTGAACCTGTGTATAGTGGCTGCCCGGCGCATTGACGGTAAAACTTGCATTCAGATTTTCTTTGATGCCGTATCCACTTTTCATGGTGTCGCCACTTTTGGTGGGGACAACATCATCGGGTGAAATATCTGAAGAAGCAAATAAAGCTGCGTGGTATCCGGTGGAAGTAAAGTCATACCAGCCGTTATCGACCCATTCCCCGTCATCCACCCATTCTCCATGGGCAGTAGTGCATCCTTTGGGACAACTCTTACTATGCCCTTCTGATTCCCAGTGCCAGTCGGACTCCCATTCCCAGTTTGCGTGCCAGGATGCACTCCAAACAGACCAGGAGGCGTTCGTCTTTACCGGCTCTGAGGGAAGCGTGGATGTGGAAAACCCAGGGTTAGTATCCGTAGCAAGAGGATCCGGTGGGATATTTTCTTCCAGGGAAACGATTCTCGCCAGAAACGAGGTCTTTGCGGTTCCTGCACCATTTACGGATACACTGATCTTTACAGTGCCAGGATCCTTTGGAGTATGCCATTTGACCCAGACAAGCTGCGATCCATTCTTTGGCATGACGATATTGGATACGGTGTAGGTACCACCGTTAATGTAAAAGGTTGCCGTGGCAGGATTTTTGGGATTTACCTCTGTGGCACTGGTCAGCATAATGCTGGAAATAACATCGGTATCCACCCGGTACGTATAGTCAGGGGCTTCCAGTTCTTCTGCAGGAACGTCTTTATAGCTTACAACGCCGATTCCCAAGGAAGAGATAATGGCATTATCAGACACTTTTCCAGAGGTGCTTCCGGTCCATGCAGGATAGCCAAGATCAGACTTTTCCAAAAACAATGCGAGCGGCAGGTTCTGGTGTGTCAGGGAGGGCAGAACCTTTCTTAATGCACCTCCGGATAATTTGTTGTAAAGGGCAGCCTCCGTTGCTGTCATGGCATAGTTTTTTCCGTTGTGTGTGAAGTAGGCAATGGGTTCGATCACCAATTTGTAATCCCCATTGATTAGGTTTTCAAAAGGGATGCCGGTTTTGGCTGCGATAAACTTAGCTGCATACTCTGAGCAGAAGTAACGTTTTATGGCTGCAATGCTGGCTTTGTTCACGGAACCGCTGATGATACGTGGAAGAGCGACGGCTGGCTTTGAGTAGGTGTAGGACATATTTCCGGTGAGTGTTGAACTTGCGGAGTACTGAAGTTTGCATACTTTGCCGAAGTTAATATAAGTACTGGAAATATTGCAGTTACTCAAGTCTATCGGGGTGGATACAATGCTGCCTCCCGTGGTAACGACCGTAACCCGAACCCCATCCTGGTTATTGCGCCAGACGTTTAGTTCGGATCCTGTACCGAAAGATCCACCGCCTCCATCAATATTTCCATCGCCCATAGCATAAGTGGATATGCCTGTGGATAAAAATATCGTCAGGGATAGAAGCAGTGGAAAAACGTATTTCCTGATTGCTCTCATAAGATCTCCTTTGCAATAAAAAAGACATGGCGTGATTACCATGTCTTAGTTGTTTTTGTTATTCACCCATAGTGCCGATCTGCTTGTTGATATCGCCATCACTATCAACCACATCATAGGTGGTAGTTCCAGCATCCATCCAGCCAACGACCGGATCATAGACTTGTCCGGGATGGGAAGCTTCTGATTTGTCGGCAGAAGGCTTGGCCTCCGGCGCTGTTATGGGAACCTCTTCCGAATAGGAAGGAATTTCGCCCTTATTTGTAATATCTCCAATGGGGATCGGTTTCTCGGTAGGTTTGGTATCTAGGGATTCCTCTTTTGTTATACTTCCGGATAGATCTACGGTGGATCCGGTTTCGTCTTCAGAGATCACAGTCAGTGTGGTATCGGAGACTTCACCGGTATAAAGAGGCTCCTCTTTGATAGATGCTTCCGTAATACCTGACTCTAATTTATCATCCCAGGTCTCTGCGAGAGTTTCTATTTCCTGAGTGGCAGGAGTGAAGGACTCCTCCGGTTCATAGTTTAAATACCAGGCTCCGAAAAGAAGTCCCAGACATAACACACTTAATCCCCCAATGGAAAATACGATTTTTTTATCAATATTCTTCTTTTTCATAGGCTGCTCCTTTCTAGGTCCTTAATAATATATACGTAAGTCAGGGTACAAATCTTACAGCCCCTTAGAATTTTGTATTGTGGGAGCCGGTAAGCTCTGCGTGCCTTCGGATCGGAGGAAAGGTCTCTCCAAACATCCGGATTTTATACGTAATGTCAAAAGAGGCTACGTATTCGATTTTTTCGGAGTACTGATGAAATGTTAAATCAATGTTTTCTACGTCATAATCATCATTCGTAAGTTTTACTCTTGACTTCATGCCTTCGATAAAACCGGCCCGTAAAGCATTTTTATAGGCAGTACTAAGATTGATGTCAGCCATATAGGAAGTAAGGTTGGCTTCCCGTTGGGAGTGAAAAGTGTCTGCATAGATCCTGGCACTTACATTATTAAGCTCCATCTTGGCTGCATTACGGATGTTGATGCAGTTGATCTGCACGGATGCATAGAGCAGGACGAAGGAAAGGATTATGTTTATGGCGAGGATAATAAAGATAGAGAAAAAAGACATATCCCCGCGTTCGTTTTTGATTCTACTTTTCATAATTCACCTACTTCCAGTAATGCTCGCTGACTCCGGCACCATTTGCTTTTATGTCAATCGGAACCAGGTTAAGTTTCCAAAAGCCACCCAGATAACATCTTCCGGTTACCGTTACATAAAAAGGCGTTCCAATCTGAATCCTGCTGGTACTGCCGGAACTGGTTACCTGATAAGTGAGACCTTCGACTTCTGATAGTGGTGCAGCCAGATAGGAAAACAGGGCACCAGTATCGGCATTTGTGCCACCGTTTAACTGGATTTGCTTTACCAGTTGATCGGAAACGTGATCCATTTCCTGCTTAACGGATATGATGTGGAACACATTTAAGATAAATGCCACCATAATCATTGCGACCAGGATATAGACAAAGGTACTGATGTAGGATACGTCACCCCTTTCGGATTTAATTATTTTTTTGATGTTCAAGTTTGTCACCTCCCGCATAAAAATAACGCAGGAAAGTTAAAGGGGGAATCTTTCCTGCGTCGTGTGTGAATGATACCAGTTATTCACGGTCTTAATTGTAGCATAGTAAAGTGACAGTGAAAATCGCAAAGCCGTGCCAGTATTGTGCAAAAGAGTGCCAATATAGGGACAGCCATTGTATGTCCGTAGTTATGCACTGCATTGTATTTATAGTAAGGATGGATTAAAATAATGGATACGTAGATAAAATATGCAAAGATATGGATTTACAATTATAAATGGGTGAGGAATGAAAATGAAGAAAGAATATGCTGAAGAAAAAGATTTAAAAGACATTATCATAATGTATAATGACACTCCGGAAGAAAACGAAAAAAAACTGCACGAGGAGGAAGAAAAATCTTTGAAATTGAAAGAATGGATATTAAAATAGTTCCTTTTTTCAATTAGTACATATATTTTAAAGATGATCAGAGTAGTGTGTTAAGTATTAAATATACCTAGGCAATTATACGTTTGCCTAGGTATAAGTAAAAAATTGTGTCAAATTAAAATTGGACAATATGCATGGATGTATACGGATTATATATTTTGCTTCACGATTCTTGAAATCAGCCCAACAGCCACATCCCGTTCCGAATCAATCCGGGTCACCACGAAGCTGACTTCATCCTTTTTTCCAGGTAGCCTGGAGTCATAGCAGCTATGGGCAATCGCATTGACTCCAATATTAAGCCTTATAAAGACGGTACCTTTGTGGATATCCGTAATTGTACCGATATATTTTCCCTGGACTTTGCACTTCTTAAGGTTTTCCGCACTTGCATTGCCAAGGACACTTTTAACATCCGCTTTTACAGAAATATCAGTAACAGAGGATATGGTCATGTTTGTAATCCGGACTAAGATCTGGTCGCCTACGTGGTAACTCTCTGTGGCATCCCCCATCCAGTCATAGGAGAGATCCCTGGCAGGGATTGAGTACTCCACACCAAAGATCTCAGTACGGACAGTCTTTTCGGCGACAGCAATGACTCTGGCCTGCACAATACGTCCTTCACAGACTCTGGAGTTGCCATTTGCATCCGGCAGGTAGAAGATCTGGCGTTTCTTAAGCATGGCGTCTTTCCTGCTGGCAGCAACGGAGCGTGATTTATTGTCGATTCCTTTGATCAGAAAGTCGATTTCAGCTCCGAGCATATTGCCGAGGATCTTATTTTGTCTGTTAATGATGTCACCGTAGTCGGAAGTGGCATCTTCTTTTAAGTTTATCATCATTTCGGATAACGGAATCACAATACGCTGGTCCTTATAATAGACAATCGCTATTGTTCCATCGTTCTCCAGTTTTTCGATACCTCCGAGTGTGCCGGTGAGGATTTTTTTGGTTCGGTAGGCGTTCTGCAGGTCATGCCAGTTGGTATCCTCAATGGACTCCGGCGTTTCGATGTCTGCGTCTGCAGAGATTGTAAGGATAGATGTGAGGGCAAGCTTTTCAGGGGATGCGGGCATGATAGTTTCTTTTTCTTTGGTTGTAATTACCTGTTCTTCAGTTTTCTTAGGCATAATAGGTTCTCCTTTTCTTTACTTTGACATGATGGATGCTTTATCCGCCATGACGATTTCTGGTTGTGGTTTCGTAGATGTCTTCTTTTTAGTACTCTGTATGGGTGCAGACCATTCTTCTTTGTTTTGCGCCCTCCATGCCGGGATATGGTCTGTGGCTTTTGTGTACTGAAGTTTTTTGCTTTCCGGATGCAGTGAAAAATCATATTTGCCGACCTTTAGGATCTTTTGTCCCCGCAGGATAATAAGAGCCTGATCTAAGGGAAGGCGTAGAACTTCATCGGGGGTTAAGAGCTTTCGCTTTCCCACAGACGCTGTTTCCCTGTATTGTGGGGAATAGTCTGTGATCCGGAAAGTATTCAGCTGCTTTGCCTTACTGGATACGTCCACGCTGATCTCCCCGGATCTGTCGGAGATAAACTGGGCAGTGAGCTGATCGGTACAGCCAAGGAATAGCTGTGTATCGCAGTTTCCGATGATTTCCTGCCACTGGTTATCCGGATATCTGTTCTGCATCTGTGGGAGATTCTGGAAGATACAGCTGATGGATAGCTGTCTGGATCGGATAGTACTGATCTTTTTGGTGAGATCTGCGATGGTACAGCCGCCATTTGCAATCTCATCCGCCAGGATATGTACCGGCACCGGAAGTTTACAGCCATCCTGTTCGTCCGCATAACGGACTAACTTGATGAAAACGAAGCTCATAAACAGGCTACTCAAGAAATCAAATGTCGAATCCTGGTCGGAGGTGATACAGAAATAGGCGCATTTCTCTTTTCCGGGGAGCGTTAAGTCGATCTCATTATGACCGGTGATCTGGCGGATCAGTTCATTCTGGAAAACCTGGAGTCTGATTCCCAGACCGCTTACCACATCATTCCTTACACTTTCCTGGGCTCTTCTAAAGATCGAGTACGGGTATTTTGCCGGGTGGGTGTTTGGAAGCATCTGAAAAAGACTGCATAATTCCTCTTCGGTATTTAAGGTAAGCAGCTTATATACCTGTCCGATGTTCCTGCCCTCCGGGGGAAAACCATAATATACATACAGCACAGCAGCCTTCAGAATATTCAGTTCTGCATCTGCCCAGAACCTGGTTTCATTTTTGAAGGATGTGTTTTTAATTATTACATCGCAGAAAAGCTGCGCCATGGTATCCTGCCCGTCAATCTCGGATAAACAGTTCCAGCTATCGGAATTTTCCGGGTGAATTAAGTTAAATACCCGAACTGTATAACCATGCTGCTCTAAGTAGATGGCAAAATCACCGTATAATTCAGATTTAGGATCCGTGACAATGAGACTTTCCCCGCGGGCAACGCACTGAAATAGGACGTTTCTTGCATAGGCACGGCTCTTCATGGAACCGCTGGCCCCAAAGACAGCAACATTGCGGTTATAGGGTGAGTCTTCAGGGAGACATACGATTTTGTTATCCAGGGTTCCTAAGATAATGCCGGTGCTGTGGCGGATATCGGAAGTAAGATTTAAAACGTTACGAAATTCCTCTGGTGTCATGTAGCCGCTGGTTCCATAGGTTCCCTTATCAGAGTAGGAAAAGTTCCGCTCTTTATCCAGGGTTCCTTTTCCCCCGATTCCCATGCGCATCACCACGAATAAAAGAAGGATGGCAACAAGAAGGCATAAAAAAATCCCATACAGACTGTAGGGGAAGATGGTAAGTGCCTTTATGCAGGATATAAAGGAAGCATCCGGTAAGGGAGGAGAGGAACCGTCTCCCGGCGTACCTCCGGCAGATACCCAGGCGTTATAGTGATGGAGAAACTGGGCGATGTATCCCCCGGCATAGAGCAGTGCTGCTATCAGCACCGGTATGGCAAGGAGAGCACAAAGCAGCTTCTTTTGTTTTTCTGATAACTTCAGTGTAAAAACCTCCTTTCAAATTTGGCAAGATCAATGGTTTCTATGGTTACAAGGTTCCCAAAGTAAGACTGCAAAGTATCTTTTTGGAAGTCGAAGCAGATCAGGTGCCCGGTAATCCTGTGAAAAGACAGCGCGGTCTTAAATCTGGAGAGCCGGAGCATATCAAAATTGTAGGACAAGAGAACCGGAGTGGTTCCCTTTAGGGCATCATGGATGAGCCCAAGATCCGGATTTACAGGTCCCAGATCTGAAAGAAGCAGGGTATCCAGAGCACTTTGAAGCGCAGGGGTGCATAACAGCTTAAGAATAGTTATCCCTTCCATGGAGACAGGAAGAAAGTGCATAAAGTCAAAACTCCCATCCAGGTAGAAGAAGCTTTTCTGGTATCCCCCATTACTTTCCATAAGTTTAACAGCACTTTCCATGGGATTTCCAAGAAAGAGTGCTTTGATAGGATACTCGGTATTCTTGCGGCATAGCTCTGGAAACATATCCTGCTTAAAGTGATAGTTTAGGAATGCCTTTAGTCTCAGTTCCGTCCGGTATTCCCATTTGATCGGGTGGTCACCGGTAAAGTAGAGAACATACAGGGCATCCTCACATAACAGGATTCCCAGGGATCTGGAGTTGTTAATTTTGATGGTTTCTACCCCTAGATCCTTCCATTCCCTGGCTGTGTAAAAGAGTGGAAGCGTAATTTTGCCGGAATCTAACGGGTCCCCGGAAAAAAGAGCTGGCTTTTCCTCGGGATACACAGGGATTCCTGCGCATTGCAGCATGGCATAGGCGATAGAAGCCTGTTGAAGTCTGAGTCTCCTTGGCAGGTCGCTTCTTGGGCGGTTGGTTTCACTGTTGTCCGTAAGATAATAAGAGAACCGTTCAGGGGACAGGGAGAGTAGTAGATCTTTTCCGCGGCGGGTTAATCGGATACCGCGCAGTTTGTCCTTATAATGGATCTTGATAAGACCGTCACTCTTTAATCTGGTCATCAGCTTTTCCCTGTAGCTGTCCGTTAAGGATAAAAAAGGGTATACATCTTTACAGCACTCCCCGGATATGGCGATCAGGGACAGCAGTTTATACGCTTTTGATGAAGTGTCCATGGAGTTCTCCTTTTTGTAGTTGCAGTGCACAGGTTTTACCATACCAGACTGAAACTCCGGTAAAACCGGAAGCTATTCCGGTATAAGAAAGCCGGTAACAGAGCGGATGTGAGGGCAGTTTATCTGCATCGGATTTTTGCAGGTGGAAAAGACCTAAAAATCCGACAGGTTATTTTGCGCATTTTTCTGCTCCAAAAGCCATTTTGGGAACTGTTCTTTTTCCATGATGGTGAGGAGAGTAGCATCTTTATTACCAAATTCTGTTCTATGGAAAGTATCACAAAAAATACCGCTGTCATCGGTAAGTAAAAAACAGGCGACAGTATCCAAAATGCGCTTGCATTCCTGGGAATCCAGATTGTCATAGTCCCGTACTCTTTTCGCGGACAGTGAGGCATCATAGATGTGCAGGAAACTTACCACACAGTCCCTAAAGTGCGGAAGGGGATGCTCCTTTACATAAAGCTCAAACGCAGTATATAGGGGATCCGTCAGGTACGCTGTATTAGAATACTTAGCTTTCTTTGGCATGAGCCCCGGAAGCGTGATCTGAACGATTTCCTCAGACTGTGTAATGGTGATTCCCTGGATGTCCGCCGCCTTTTTTAACAGCATGGGTTTGGAGACAAGGTTTGCCGCAAAGATAAGGCTCCGCAAGGAACAGGTGATTTTTTCGGCACGCTGTGCAGCATCCAGACTGAGTTCCTCATAGATTTTTCCGTAAGATACGGTATCTGTGATCTTCATGGCATTCAGAGTGTTTGCAAGCTTAGGCAGTTCCTGTTCAATGGAAGCAAGTTTGGTTAAGTAGGTAGGTCGATCCATGAAATAATTACTCCTTAGAGGTATAATAGGTAATCTGTCCCTCCCGCGATACCGTGCAGTATCCAACGGTACCGGGAATGGACAATAGAGATATTTGTGTTACATTTTCTATGACAACGATGCGCTTGGGGTATCCCTCTTTGTAGAAAGAAAGTGCCTGGTTAAGGATCTGTTCCTTTTCTAAGGGAATGAATATCACATCGAAACAATCATCTCTGGCAGTAAAACTAAGCGTTACCGGATAGTCAGAAACTGTGTGGAAAGTGACTTCCGGAAAGAAATCCAAAAGAACCCAGAAGGAAGAGAGAATGGCTGGATCTACTTCCGTGACACCGGCATGATAGACCAGATCCTTTTTGGGATCCAGAACGATCCGGCCCTTTCGCACCAGTTTCTTTAACAGAAGGGTAAGTTGCGTTATGGAAAGTTCTGGAAAAATGTGGCTTAGCTGCGAAAAATGCAGACAGCGGTACATGGCAAGCAGACTGTTTAGTTTTGAAAGAATGTTTTCTTCCTGCTGATATATCTGATGCATGGTTTCTCCTTTGTGCTTATACGTATTCTGTATGTATTAAATACGTATTACGGTGATTGTGTTTCTACATATTATATATGTATTGAATATGTATTAACTGACATCGGGCAGATGGTGCCGTTGTTTTTCGCGCTCCAACAGCCGTTTTAACTCTTCCCGGTCGGTGGTAATCAGCTCTTTTTCCAATTCGGAAGCTTTAAACTCCACGGTCACGTTATTGTTGTTGGTAGAGATCAGACCGTTGCCGCGTTCAAAATGTGTGATCGCCATGGCTTCCGCTTCTGACAGGTGCAGGATGTTCTGCACGCGGACAGCTTCCTCGTCTTCCAGATTTAAGATAATCTTAGTCTTGGAGTTATTGATGATTCCTTTTCCGTATTTACCGTCTTCTCTGGAAAAAAAGTCGTTTAAATCCTGAGTGGCGCAGATTGCAGACCCACCATAGCCACGGATAATTTTAAAAATTTCAACGACAAATTCGGCCGCAAGGTGGTTGGAAGCCGAACCGATAAGCTGCCATACTTCATCAATGAATATAGCTTTTTCCGCAGTACGGTCTTCTTTTGCCTTATCCCAGACATAATCCAGGGCAACAAACATTCCGACCGTAAGCAGATCCCCAGTAAGTTCAGAAATATCCAGTACGGTATATTTGTTGTCGAGGCTTACGTTGGTCTGCTGATTAAAGGTGGAAGCGGATCCATGGACAAGCCGGTTCATAATATTCGCAAGTCTCTTGGTATCGGCATTCTCGATCAGGATATTGTAGACATCCTCAAGTACCGGCATCTCCTTATAATGCGAAGGATCCTTGGGATCGTAGAGGCTGTCATTATTGTGGGTAATCCCTTTTTTGTTATAGGTCTGAATCAGGGATTCATCCAAAAGCTGTCGCTCTTCATGGCTCATATCCGGAATCAGGAGAGAGAAGAAAATGTGGAGCTTTTGGATCTTGGCTGCAAGTAAGGACTTATCCTGGGAGGAACCGTCAATCAGGTCATTGGCAGAGGAATCAATTTTTCGGATCTCCATGATATTTATACAGTTTTTGGAGGCAGGGCTGATCTGGATAAATTCTCCACCAATGTTGTTGCAGGCTCTGCGAAACTCATGCCCCTTTAGGGGAGCAATGATGAACACCTGAATATTCTTTCTTCGCATCCGAAGCGCCATAAGCTGCAAAGTAAAGGTTTTCCCGGCTCCGGAGGTGCCGAGGATTGCCATATTCGCATTTTTGTAGATCCGGGAGTTGAAAATGTCCACAATAATAAGGGAATTATTATGTTTATTTACTCCCAGGAGTATTCCGTTGTCGTCACACATTTCGTAAGAGGTAAAGGGATAACAGCTGGCAATTCCGCTTGTAAGTACATTACGCTTTGATTTTTCAAACAGACTTCTTTCCAGCCGGACGATGGGGAGAGAGGACAAAAAGGCCTGTTCCTGCAGAAAGCTGCAGGTAAGAGCATCCATATCCTGGGACAGCAGTAACTTTTTCATCTCTGCAATACGCCATTCCAGTTCCTCCACGCTTTCTCCGGTAATGGTGATTAAAATATTCAGGTAATAAAAGTCCTCATTTGCAAGACCTTCTTTTAAAAAGTAGCCGGAACGGATGGCACTATCCAGATTGTCAAAATCAGAGTTGGTGTCAGAAGTATCTTTGATTTTGGAACGGTTGATACGAAGCTGCTGTCCAAGTTTTTGCTGGATTTTATCTTTGGGCTGTCTGTCAAAGAAGAGGTCTACATCAATTCCTTCTCCGGCATTGACAAGGAGGGAAATCCATCCGGCGCACACCTGAGCACGATACCCGAAGCTTGGAATTAGGAGATAAGCGTGGTAAATGCCATCCATAAAAAGGTATCCGGAATGCGTAAAGTCAATGGATGCAGGGGAGGCAAAATCCATGGCAGGGATATGGTCGATATCATCAGCCCTGCCGTTTGTGATATATTGTCCGATGACCTCATTGATCCGGGCGCTTAAAGGAATACGGTTACTGGTCTTACGGTTAAGCAGATTGTAGAGCACATCGGTTGCCAGTTCATTATCATCCTCCGGTGTGATGACATCGTTGCCACACTGTTTCAGGTAATTTTTTGCATTTCGTGCTACGGTGGTCAATGCAGAGATGGCTTCGGATTCCATATCTTTCCTGCCGCTACCAACCTGGGGTTCATATTCAAAGGCAATAAAAAAACGCCTTGTTATGGCGTCTTTGGAGCTGATGCGTTTGATCAGATTTTTATAATCTTTTTGTAAGGCGATGCAGCGTTCGTCAGTTTCTTTATTGATATCATCCTCAATGGCTAAGAGGTGTTTGTTAATATCCGCTTTCTTCGTAAGTACCTTGAACTGAAGTTTCACTGGACTGATCTTTAAGAAGCTGACAAAGGAGTAGATAATGTTGCGCTGTTCTCTGCTGCTTCGTAGCAAAAAATTGATAGGCTCGACCTCGATCAGTTTTACATAGCGGTGGTCTTTCGTGTAGATAATACCGTTTTCGATTTTTTCAATCGGAAGATAGGCGGCGACAGGGTTTAAGTAGTGGTATTCTGTCTGTTTTTCGGTTGCAGCGGATACCACATTCTCTCTTTTTTTGTGGGAATGTTTTTCTTCTTTGCCAAATTCCTCTGCAAACTTTTCTTTTTTGGGTTTAGAGCGTTTCTTTGGTTTTAAATCAGAAATCTCTTTTTCTTTTGCAGGTTCACCGGCTCCGATAATCCTTTTATTCTTCAAAAAGACCATGAAATGAAATAAAAACTCTGTCAGGCTTTCCCCACCGATACCAATGATAGCAAACAGTGCAGCTGGAAGCACTGCGATGCAGGCAATAATGATTCGCGTCGTTAAGGAAAACGGCAAATGAAATACCGGAAATCCAATGATAAGAACCAGTCCCAGGGATTCTACGGCATTGCGGAGTTTCACAGAGCCGCCGAGAACCGTGCCGGTATCTATAAAGTTCGGGGGAATGATATAGACATCATTCTCGTCATTATTTGGTTGCATGAAATATCTCCTTTCGGGTTATTGATAGGGCCGTCCACACAGAACGATGTTGCCAGTGCTGTAAATGGGGCGGTAGACTACTTTTTTCTTACTGAGGGAAGCATCAATGATTTTGCCATCTCCGGCATAGATCCCGACATGGCTGATATTCATATATCTGTTATTCACCTCAAAGGAATAGAAGACCAGATCTCCGGGGGATAGCATATCGTAGGAGACAGCCAGATTGTTTTCTACGATATATCGCCCCTGGGAGGCTGCAGTATCGGATCCTTCATAGGATAAGTTGATACCACATTGTGCGTATACATAATGGGTGAAAGAACTACAGTCAAAATATCCGTCTTCATTACGGAGTACCTGACTGTAGGGAGTGCCGAGTTTGGTAAGAGCAATGTCCACAGCATCGACACCGGTTTCACCGGGAGGCAAATCTTCATTGATGTCTACTTTGTAGACAGTATCAAACAGAAACAGATGGAGGTTTGCAGCATAGGCAGCCGCCAGTTCTTTCTGTTCGTCAGATAAGGAAAATACGTTGTCTGCAAAATAATCCATTCCGGCATACTCTACGACGTATTCGTGATGATAAACGGTATATTTTTTCCCTCTTCCGTCTGTTGCCTCGCGCTCTGTTACATTTTCTGTATAGGTAAACAGGGTGGATGCCCGGCTTTTGATCTGAGAAACCAGCCTGCTTACCCTAATATTTCTATAATCATCCTCAGAAGCACAGTATTGTGAGATGAGTAGTGTGCTTTCATAGATAATGCGATCTGAAAAATCATCCGTAATGCTGTATTCGTGATGAAGCCCCAATGACTTTCCCTTTTCTTTAATCGCACGGATAGTATCATCATGTTTTTCCCGCAGTGCCGTTTCCACCTGGGATTCGATGGACTCAATATTCTGCATGATTTTGGAATTATCATTCAAAACATCCCCAGAGGCAGTGTCTAACCCTTCTGTTCCAAAAATCAGAGAGGGTAGGAGTGATAGGTAGAGGATAGGAATTAACAACAAAGATCCTACAGCGACCAGGATTTTTAAGATGAGTCTGCGGCTCTCCCACAGCCCAGCAGCAATAGCTCCATACGGTCCAGCAGAAGCTCCTTTTGCGACATTTGCAATGGCTTTCCCGGTTTTTATGGCACCTTTTGCCATAGATGCGGCGTTTGCAATGTTGGACAGAGCGTTATTTTCTTCTTTTGCCATTACACTTTATCCTTCCGCTTTGGCATATCCGGGAGTCTTTTTACAATCGTCTCGTGGTATGCAATCTCGCCCGTAGGTGTCATATAGGGTGTTTTTTCCACGGTGTTCGTGGCATATTGCCTGTACCATACAGAGTTATCCTGCATAGTTACAGTATCGTAATTACCTTTCGGTGTCATATATTGCTCGGAACTATACATTCCAAAGCTGTCACCATTTGGATGCTCGATGGATGTTTCCGTACCCATGATGCGTCCGCCGCCAATTTCAACCCCGGAAAAGCTTGGTGCATCCTCTTTTCCGACATGACCCATGTAGGAGGAGAGTGCTTTTGCAGCCTGTTCCCCCTGCATACTGCCGGTCATATTCATACTGCCCTGTGCAATAGCAGCTGTGATATTGTTTGCAAAGTCTCCACCTTTGCTCAGTGAGGATTCATAGGCTTTTCGGCTGATCGGATTTGAGGCGTGCCCAGTCATGGTATTAACAGCACTCTGGGTAAAATGCCTGCCAACTGCACCTACAAGTCCTCCGGATAGAAAGGAAGCCTGGTTTTGTATGGAGCCTCCGTGGACAGCTCCACCGCGAAAAAAGGAACCGCCATGAAGCGATTTTACGGAAGTGATTCCCCTGGCGGCAATCATAAGCTCAGCCATCATGGAGCTGCCGGTACGTCCCACATTGACTCCAAGGGATGCCATAAAGGAGTCTATTTTCTGGCTGACTTTCAAAAAAGCAATCGCGCATAAGAACCAGATGAATACTCCGGCGGCGGATTTTTCTTTTCCGGCGGCGGCAACTTCCTCCGGGGTTACTGCCATGACGGATAGCGGTATGAGATAATAGAGTGTGATACCAAGGAGCACGGTTTTTTTTAGTCGTTTCATTGAGACCTCCTACAAAAAAAGCGGATTCGACAGGAACGAACCAACCATAGATGTAAACAGTTTTAAGCACCAGGCATTCATAATGAGCAAAAACACCTGCCCTGCAAGCATCCGGCACCAGGAAGAAAAGATGTTGGAGGTAGATTTTGAAGCACCGCAGGCAAATGCTATCGGGGCGGTATAAATGATAACTCCCAGTAAGATATACCGTTCCGCGGCCTCGAAAAGCAGTTTGATATAGTTCCATGCAAGAATCAAAAGCAGGATCAGCGCAATAATTCCAACACTTCCGTTTGCTATGACATTTAAAATCGTAATCAGGACTGCATTGAAATCAGCGAAGCTAAGTGGAGGCAATTCTGAAGTCAGAATCCAATCGTAGGGAGTGCCCCCGATGGACAGCACCAGATCTGTAATTTCATCGCAGTAATAAATTAGACCGATAAACAGTACCGACCGGATGCTCAATTTCACCGGATCTTCTGCTTCCACACCGGCAACCAGACCAAAGTTTTTAAATAGTTGCCAGATCCAGTTAAGAAGTACCAAACCTACAGCTGTGGCTACAAAAATACTGTACATGGTTTCGGCTGCCGGGAAGAAACGGAGAAAGGTATTCATGTCACAACCTAATGTACCAAGCACTGATGTGGTAATAAGATCCAGGGCATTCATGACCTGCTCTGAGACCCATTCCACAATGCCGTCTAAAATGCCCATGTTTCAGAATCTCCTTTCTTAGCTTGTCCATTTACCGCCAGAGAAGAAGGGAGATACATAGGCCATGATGAATCCCAGACCATTTAGGATGCACCAGGTAATTGCAATCCGTTTGAGCCAGGAACGGGATTCGTCCACTGTTTTTCCGGATTTGGAAAAGTTCATAAGAAGTAGTGCGGTTGAAGCTGTGACAATAGCGGCAATCGTGGATATACCAAGGATTTTAGCGTAGACATCTTTCATAATGTCTTCTGCCTTAGACCACATATCAGCCGCAAGAACCGGATGCGATAGTAGGATGAAGAAATAGGTCGCTGTCGCAAGACCGGTCAGAATCTGCGGATAAAGTTTTTTTCGTTTCACGTAAAGTTCCTCCTGTTCTGACACAAAAAGAGTCGGCATCCAAAGATGACCGACTCTCTTGTGAGATAAAATTGAGTGTGATTGATCAGTATCCATTATAGCGGTGGCAAAATTCCATGTAAATCGCATAACAGTGCCAGTGTTGACACAAAGCAGTGTCAATTTTATGACTGCGCCTTATTTGTGGGGAAAAACTGGTTCAACACCTTCAGACAGTCTTTATTTGTGTAGCCCCAAAGTACAGCACTTAAAGCTTCTACAGCTTCCGGCCGTCTCCGGTAATAGGTACGCCTGGAGATATTCAAAATGTGTGGACGTAAGCTTTCGACAATCTCGTCAATGTTCTGGAGCTGTTGGGGGCAAAGGTAAGTGTAATACAAAATCCAGTAGTACTGTTCGCCATGCTTATGCTTACTTCTCAGGGTATCTACAGCATTGTTTAACAGATCCAACATCTTCTTACTGCGTGCTATGCTTTTGGCATAGTTCTCGATCTCGGTTCCGTCCAAACTGGCACCGGCAGCATATACAGATTCTAGGAACTCTTCTATGGTGGTGTCATATTCCAGTTCAAAGGTGTTGCGAACCTGCTGTACCGCAAGTTCCAGATTCCAGACCGCATCCCGGTAGTTTTTTAATAGTTTCCAGGTGTCGTGATACAGTGGGTTTTCTTCCACGGTTGCGTATTTCTTGCTTGTATTCATCAGGCAGGCCTCCCTTCCGGTGTGGTAACATCTGGATGTTTTTGAGACTTTTCCATCGGTTGAAGAGATATCTCAAACCGATAATGAGCCTTGCCATCGGGACAACTGATGGATAGATAGTAACTTAATTCAGATTCCTTGCAGTCTGATAAGCTATATAATTTATATATAGTTTTGGGACATTCACAACAGGAAAGTCCTTGTGTTGCAAGGATTCCCGCCACTTTTTTGATGACTGCGTGGATGTGCGATTCTGAAACGCTAGGAGAAGCGTCTGAAACGCTGTTTACGAATGCATCAATAACAATCTGGTCATCCCGAATGGAAGTATTATCCAGGATAGAATTGTCATCAGGGAGATGGATAGGTACTTTGAATGTCATAGAGACCTCCTCTTTATCAATCATTACGTCGCTGATTGCGAACATGGTGGATAGGTAATTGCACAGGTAGATGACACTACCGTGCCTGCCGGTAAAGGATACCAGCGATAAGTATCCGATTCCCTGCAGTTTATTCAAAAGCCGACTGACAGAAGCCTTGGATATCCCCCATCTCGAAGAGAGTTCTGAGTAGCTTATGAGCGGATTTTTAGTGGAGTTACGAAAATATACGACCGGTCCGATGTCCGATCCCTGAATCTGGGTATCGTTGTAAATGGCATGGAGCCATAAATCCAGTACGATGTCCATTTCCGAACAGCGTCCAAGACTGATAAGCTCGTGCGCAATGGAAATCGGGAAAAAGAAAAAGCCTATGTCTTTTGCACAGGGATAGTTATATTCCAGCCAGGTGTTATTCTCTTTCCAGTCACAAATAGTAAACTTAATAAGATTTCCGCGGGCCAGCTTACTGTAAGTGATGTAATGTTCAGACTGGAGATAGTCGAGTATTGCCAGTGCCTGATGCTGGAAACGGACACGAAACCATTCGGAGAGTTCTGAAAGTGTACAGATCCATTCTCCGGGACTAATTAGATAGGAGATTCCCTCAATGCGCCTGTTGGAACTTCGGAAATTCGCAAACGAGCAAAGAACCATGTAATAAAAAAGATAGGAACTTCCGTTTGTCCGGATGTTCCTATCTTCCATAAGATCTCTAAAAAAGCCTCTGTAGATACGACAGCGTGGATAGTCCACGATTTGTTTTATCTCAAGTTGATAATCCATCTTTGATCTCTCCTCATATTTTTTATACTAATGGTTGAAATGAGGTGAGCAAAGAGTTGTAGATAGATAAGGTGGTATAGACATTTTATTGACATTTACTGTTCAGATGGCAAAATAGGGTGGTAATAGGATGGTTCATTTTTGAACGGAATTTCAGAAAGCCCAGTATAAGCGCTTTCCGATAAAAAGGGCAATGGTCTGCAACACCAGTATCCACCGGTTCAAATCCGGTCTGCGCCTTTTGAGAACCTCAGAAATTCTATGTTTCTGAGGTTTTTCTTTTTTGGAAATTTTACCCCTATTTTACATAGATATAACTTTCTTCTAGCTTTTTTTTGCTATATTGGTATGGCAAAGTTTTAAGGATAATTTAGTAAATTTAGTACATAGGAGAAAGTATGAATATCACACCAACGATTCGTAAACAACTACAGGAAATCATCAGAGAAAAAGAAATATATCCCGTCTATCAGCCCATTGTGTCACTAAAAAATGGCAAAATTCTTGGTTATGAGGCACTGTCCCGCATCTCCCTGAAAGAATGCAGCTTTAATATAGAAGAAATGTTTGACTATGCGAAGGAAATGCAGTGTCTGTGGGAACTGGAGTATATCTGCCGCAAAAAAGCTTTAAAGGAAATTAAAGATGTTATAGGAAGAAAAAAATTATTTCTTAATGTAGATCCGAATATCTTTTATGATGAACGATTTCAGGTGGGCATGACATTATCCTATCTGAATCGATATAACATAGCACCGGAAAATATTATTTTCGAAATTTGTGAACGAACTAATATTAACACCATAGAACCCTTTCAGAATGCAGTAAATCATTATAAAAGGCAGAATTATCAGATTGCCATTGATGATTTTGGAAAAGGTTATGCAAATTATAACCGCATTTTTTTCCTGCATCCGATGTATGTAAAATTGGATATATCGTTGATCAAAAATATAAATAATGATTCTGTGAAATGTTCTTTGGTAGAAGGATTGGTCAAGTTTTGCCACAGCGAAAATATATACCTGATTGCTGAGGGAATAGAGACAGAAGAGGAACTGCTGCAACTGATCCATTTGGGAGTGGATTATGGGCAGGGATATTTTTTGGGGAAACCGGATAAGAAGCTTCAAAGTATTCCTGATTCCATAGAGCAGTTAATCATCACAGAAAACAGAATTTGTACAATCAAAAAAGAAATGCCTTCTTTTTTCGGAAACGTTGGAAGCATTTGTCAGCGGCTGGGAACCACAACCCGTGACACAAAAGCAATCGCTATATTTGAATTTATGAAAAACAAGCCAGAAATCACAGAAATATGTGTGGTTGATGACAAGCAGAAAGTCTGTGGATTGCTGACGAAACAATTCCTGGATAAATGTCTGGGAGGCAGATATGGCTATTCTTTATACAGTAAGGATACGGTGGGAGATCTGATAAATGATAGTTATCTGGAAGTGGACTGCCGGATGCCGATAGAAATGGTATCAAGGCTGGCACTGATCCGGCCCAAGCAGGTATTATATGATGCTATTGTTGTATCTGATAATGGAACGTATGTTGGCATTGTTACAGTGAAAGATCTGCTGGAAGCTTCTGTATCCATTCAGGTAGAGAGGGCCATGGACACTAATCCGCTGACGCATCTTCCCGGAAATATTCAGATACAGGATAAGATTTCGTCGCTTTTATTTTCCAACGAAAAATATTCAATTATGTATTTAGATTTGGATAATTTTAAAGCTTATAATGACGCTTATGGATTTGAAAATGGAGACATGATGATACGGGCGGTCGCAAAATGTATGAGTGATGTATGCATCAATGGGGAATTTATAGGGCATATCGGTGGGGATGATTTCGTGATTATTTCCGAAGATTACAGTCTGGAAGAGGTATTTCGGAAAATTATTGAGAAGTTCCATTCTTGTCTGTCAGATTTATATTCCGAAGAAGATTACGCGCAGGGTCGGATCCATTCCCAGAATCGACGTGGCGAACCGGAGATTTTTCCCTTGGCATCTATTTCCGGGGCGCTTTATACCAACGAAAAACTAAAAGTGCAAAACATGAATGATTTTTCCTATAAAATCGCACTTACAAAGAAAGCAAGTAAGAAACATACAGGAGATTATCTCCAGAAAACAGAAAATTTATAATACAAAAGCACACGAAATTTACATAGATATATCAGGGATTATACGCGCATAAGCTTGTTTATACACAAGAAAAAATGGATGCCGTTAAAACGAAGGTGCAGAAACTTGTAGAAATCGTGACAGATCTGGAAGCAGAGCAAATTAATAGAATCAATCATCCCATTGAAAAAATGAAGGCAGAATATAAGAACCGGAAATAGAGGCAGAGCATGAATAAGGACGAATGGTATCATCAACTGTTTGAAAAGCTGGGAAATTCTAAATTCCGGAGCAGCTTTCATCTGAAGCAGAAGGACATAGACTATATCAACGAAAAAGGACTGGATACAATCAGAGAACACGCAAGAGATTTTATAGCAAAGAGAGAAGCACCGGCGGTGATTCCGAATGATGGAAAGCAGACTCCGACCAAGGGACATCCTGTGTTTATAGCACAGCACGCAACGGCAACATGCTGCAGAGAGTGCATACGGAAATGGCATACGATGCAGCCGGGACGCGAACTGAGCCAGGTGCAACAGGAATATCTGGTAGATGTGATTATGATCTGGATCCAGAATGAGATGAATTTACATAAGGGAGAATGAGTACATGAAAGCAGCAATCATCTATGCATCGGTTCACCATGGAAATACCAAAAAGGTGGTGGAAGCAATCGCCGGTGAAAACGTGGTAGATCTGATTGATGCCACGAAGGAAAAAGAAAGAGATTTGTCAGGATACGACCTGATCGGCTTCGCTTCCGGGGTATATTATGGAAAATTTCATCAGACAGTACTAAATTTTGCGTCTGCCAGTTTACCGGCAAACAGAAATGTCTTTCTGATCTGTACCTGCGGGGGCAGTGCAGAAGAATACAACTGGGTCGAACCTTACATGCGCAGTAAACAGGTAGTAGGACTTGATTTTTATTCTGCTGGGCAAGGGGGATGTGGATGCACTGGCGTCCACGATACCTCCGTAGATCAGTTTATGGCAGATACAGGTATGAAATTCCGGATTTTGGAGGAACCGTTACAGTCGGTAGATCTGGGGGGCGCTTTTGACAGAGAGGATACCAGAGGCATAAATGCAGAGCTAACCAAAGTGCTTGCGGAAATGCAGAAGGATGGAACCACCGGAGAAATCATCGGAAACTATTTATTACATCCGGAAAACTATCTGGAGGATATCAGATGAAAAAAATAAAGCGTTTTGTCCCCTGGCGACCAATGCAGATATGAATAAGGCGGAGCAAAAACTGCTTACCACTGTGGAGTATATGAAGAAACAGTGTAATGACGGCGAGATCCGCGATATGGCATCCGAAGGCAAAAGCCTGCTGCGGGTTACCGAAAGTGTGGAACAGATCCGCTGGCATCTGAAATACGGCGTGGAAGCAACAGAAGCGGGAGAAGTAAACAAAAGTGTTTTGGAAAATTATACAAAAGACAGTTATTTGTCCGGTCTGATCCTGCTGGATACAGAAGGCAGGGCAGAGGCGGCATATGATGCTTCCGAATATGGCAGTGAGAACGTATTGAATATGGTAGACCGGGATACGCTGATGGATCCAGTTTCATTTCCTGAAAAAGTTATGCACTCAGAGTGGTGTGATGGAGGATGAATCCCATTTTGACATTGCGGCGGTGAGTCAGATGGATAACGGGGGAGTTCTGGTGGGATATTATTATACTTCTGCGGAATATGCCGGTATCGTCAACAACTCCATCCGGGCAATTGTCTCGGGATTCCAGCCGGAGACCTCCGGCATTATTGCCATCAGCAGAGGAAATGAGATTGTGGTCTGCAATGACCCGGAAATGGAAGGAACCAGAGTCGAAAATACGCTGATTCTGCGGAAGATCATGGCAAGAGGTACGGGAAAAGAACTCACCTATGCAAGAGATGAAAGCAATGCCTGGGGAAATCATTTCGGACTGATGGAAAAAAGCAGGGATTACTACACTTATGCTTATCTGAATGAGCGGAAGGTATTTACTTCGACATTTTCCAATGTACTGAGTGTCTTACTTCTCTATCTGCTCGTCATTGCCATAGCGGATATCTTGTTCTGGAGAACGGAGAAAGCTTACGAAGAGGACCAACTGAGAGTACAGCAAAGGTATACGGAAACACTGGAGAAGCAGAACCGGCAGCTGGAGGAGGCGCTGAATCAGGCAGAGAAGGCAAGTGCAGCCAAGAGCAGCTTCCTGCCCCGCATGAGTTCATGATATCCGGACACCCATCAACGGAATTGTTGGTTTACTCAAAATCGATGAGGATCATTTTGATGATAAGGAATTGGTGAAGGAGAACCATGCGAAAATGCAGATCTCGGCGAATCATCTGTTGTCGCTCATCAATGACGTCCTGCAGATGAGCAAGCTGGAGGACGGAAGCGTGGTTCTGACCCATGAAGTGATCAACCTGTATGAATTGGCGCGGGATATTGTAACGATCATCAAAGGACGCGCAGTGGAAGCCGGTGTGGAATGGGATTATGAAAAAGGAAAAGAGACGATACCGTATCCTTATATTTATGGAAGTCCTGTTCACCTGAGACAGATATTCCTGAATGTCTACGGCAGCTGTATCAAATACAACCGCTATGGTGGTAAGATCACGACCATTGTGGATACTTTGGAAGAACATGACAATATCTGTACCTATCGTTGAACAATCCGGGATACCGGCGTGGGAATGAGTAAAGAGTTTCTGAAGCATATTTTTGAACCCTTTACGCAGGAGAAAAATGATGCCCGCAGCGTCTATCAGGGAACCGGTCTGGGTATGGCTATCGTCAAAAGCCTGATTGATCAGATGGGCGGAACCATAACGGTCACCAGCGAAGAGGGCACAGGTTCGACATTTGTCATCGTCATACCTTTTGAAATCGCTTCCGCACCGGTACCGGTACAGGAATCCCAAACAGTGACAGAGGCTGATATTGCAGGTTTGCATCTGCTGCTGGTAGAAGATAATGACTTAAATGCCGAGATCGCCGAGATGCTTCTGACCGATCAGGGAGCAGAGGTTATGCTGGCGCGGGATGGAAAACAGGCAGTAGATGTTTTTGCAGAGAATCCGGAAGGGACATTTGATGCGATTCTTATGGATATTATGATGCCCGTGATGGACGGACTAGCTGCTACGGCTGCAATCCGTGCACTGGACAGAGCGGATGCCGGGACGATTTCGATTATTGCCATGACGGCAAATGCTTTCAAGGAAGACGAAGATAAATGCTTCGCGGCGGGAATGAGTGCATATCTGGCGAAGCCGATTGATGTTGAAAAAGTGAAGCAGACGATATGGGAGCAGGTTCAAAAAAATCTATAAAAATTTTATAAGCATTTTATTGACATTTTTTCTCTGATTGATAAAATGAATGGCTGAAAAGAAAATAAAAGTTTCAGTAAATGGAGATAACAGTCATGAAAAATACAAAGGAAAAGAGGGGAAATGGGGGATTTTCTTTAGTAGAGCTGATCATTGTCATTGCCATCATGGCAGTGCTGGTGGGAATACTGGCACCGCAGTATCTGTCTTATATGCATAAGGCGAAGGTGGCGGCAGACTGGGCGAATCTGAAGAATTATTATACAGAGATTACGCTGGATTATATATCCACCGGACAGTATAATCCGAATGTGCATACAGTAGATGAGGATCCTGAGAATACTGCATTATGGGAACAGACAGAAATTCATTTTTTAAGTGGTGAAACAGCGAAGATGAAGGACGGATATTTTGCAATAAGAAGAGAAGGTGGACAAAATGGTTATCAGATCACTTATTACTGCAATGTATGCCGTACAGCGGAAGGATATGATAAGCATAAAGATTCCTGTATTTTGACTTTAAAATAATTCATAGAAAACCCTCAGAAATGTGAAAGCTTCTGAGGGCTTTTTAGACCAGGTCTATAAAAAAGATGGTGGATACAGCCGATATATTTGATATAGTAACCGGATAACAAACGGATTTGGCATTTATTTTCAAGGAGGAAATAGGTATGGCAGGAGTAGGAGTAACGGGCAGCATCGGTGCGTATGCTACACAGAGTAATTACAGTAAGAGCACGAAGACTAAGACGAAAGAAGCGGCAAGTACGACAGACACTGCCGGTACTTCGGAAGCAAAGGCAGCGGGGAATTACGGTCGGACCATCGGTCAGCCGGAGCTGTCGGAGAAGGCTGCAAAGTATTACGAACAGCTGAAGAAAAAGTACGGAAATTATGATTTTATTCTGGTCAGCAGAGATCAGAAGGAGAACGCGAAGGCAAATGCGGCGCAGTATGCCAACAGCTATAAGACGGTCGTTCTCATTGATGAAGATAAGATTGAGCAGATGGCTACGGATGAGAAGTTCCGCAAGCAGTATGAGGGAATCTTAAGCGGTGCGGCAGCACAGATGCAGCAGTTGAAGACCAGCCTGCAGAAATCCGGCGCGAATGTCAAGGGTTTCGGAATGCAGGTAAATGACGGCGGAACACTGTCATTTTTCGCAGTATTGAAGAAATCCGGTGCTGAGCAGAAGGCGCGGATCGAGAAAAAGGGTGAGCAGAAGAAAGCAGAGAAAAAGGCTGCGGAAAAGAAAGCCGCCAAGAAAGAAAAAGAAGAGCGGTTAAAGGAGAAGCGGACAGAGAGCGATGATTCGGAAGAGACTGTGACCATCACCGCAGGTTCCATTGACGAACTGCTTTCCAAAATAGATACCTACAATTTCAACACACGAAGCGACGAGGTGCAGACCCAGAGTGAGCGTCAGGTGGGCCAGAACATCGATTTCAGAGGGTAAGGTGATGTTGTATGGTTTCTATGGGGAAATATGGAGGAACGTTTGTGCGTTCCAACAGTCAGGGGACGACATCGATACCCTTCGGGAACAGGACTGCACAGAATAATAGCGCGAACGTTATTTTCGGACAGAAGAACGGTAAAGGCAGTACTGGGAACAGCAATGGCATGGGAATGTTCTCAGCGAAAAGTTCCGTTAGTGACATTCGCAGAATGCTGTCCCGGGACAGTCAGAGTGCGCAGACACAGGCGGCGAACAGCAGAGGGCAGAATTCTATCGTTACCAGCACATTGAGCTACAGTGAATCTCTGCGCAATCAGAGGCAGCAGACGAAAAACACGACACTGGCTTTGAAGAAATTGAAGTACCAGTTTAAAAATATCTCTTCAAAAATACTGCGCAGTAAGACCTCCCAGGCGGCAAAGCAGGCAGCAGGGCAGGCGCGGAGAGAAGTCATGCGTCTGAAGCGGCAGAAGCAGAGTGGCAATTATGATGATGACGAGATCCAGGCAGCAATCGATCATGCAAAAGCCATGGAGCGCGTAGCGAAGAAAAAAGCGAAACACCTGGAAGAAGAGGAGCTGGCAAAGGCAGCCGGCGGAATCTGGCAGGGTGAAAAAGTCTGCACGGATGAAGAAGAGAGAACTTCGGATACAGACCAGAACACGGATCCGGAAGCCGAAGAGGAACTGGCGCGTGAGGCTTCGGATGCACAGACCGATATGGATCTGGAACAATATGATTATCCGCAGTTGGATGAATTCCTGTTACAGACCGGTGATCTCATGGCGGAAATGAGTGATTTTACTTCCGAGATGATGCAGGAGCTGTCTGACAGTATGCGGGATATGATGGATGAGCTGGGAATGGATGAGTTATCCGATACTGTGCTCTCCGTGAAGAGGGACATCGATCCTGCAGACCTCAAGATGATGAAGATCAAACACCGCAACAAAGAGATGAAAGAGATCGTCAAAGCGGACGCGGAATATCTCAAGGCAGTGTTTGACCGCCTGGAGAAAATGAAGGACAATCCCGTCATCCCCTCCGGAGGCGGGGTGAGCTTATCCGGTGGCTCCTCAGGGACATCCTTTTCCGCCGATGCCGCCGGGATCGGCGTTTCGGTTGCACCTGCTCCGGTGATCGATATTTCGTTATAAAGCACTATTTTTAAAGATATAGCATTCCGATTTTTATGTCAGGGCAGACATGATAGTCGGGATGTTTTTTATTATGAACAAACATTTTTGATTTTTGTGAAGAAAATAGCATAAACATTTTTGATTTTCGTGAAAAACCACGTACATACATTTTTGATTTTCGTGATATAATGGAAATACGCGGAGGATAGAGAACTATGGTATTTAAGAGAAAGGTATATGATAAATTAAAGAAATGGAAAGAACTGGCTGGGGGATCTTCAGCTGTTTTGTTGGAAGGTGCGAGACGGATAGGGAAAAGCACAATTGTAGAAGAATTTGCCCGAAATGAGTATGACGATTATATGATTTTGGATTTTGCCAAAGAAGGGAAAGATGTAAAAAATAATTTTACAGAGAATATGGATGATCTGGATACCTTTTTTCGGAATCTTTTTTTATTAAAAGGAAGAAGTTTAGAAGGAAATCGCTGCGTAATTATTTTTGATGAAGTACAATTGTTTCCGCAGGCCAGACAGGCAATCAAATATCTCGTAGCAGACGGCAGATACGAATATATGGAAACCGGATCCTTGATATCCATACGTAAAAATGTGACAAACATTTTGATTCCCTCAGAGGAATATCGGGTTAAAATGTATCCGATGGATTTTGAGGAGTACTTATGGGCAACAGGGGATAATATTACTTTTGAAACGATACAAAGTGCATTTCAACACAGGAAGCCATTGGGCGATGTTATTCATAGAAAAATCATGCAGAAATTCCGCACATATATGGTGGTGGGAGGAATGCCACAGGCAGTAAATGCATTTGTGGAAGGCAAAACTTTTGCGCAGATTGATTTTATGAAGCGGAATATTTTAAGCTTATATGAAGAAGATCTGGCAAAATATGATTCGGAGAATCGGGAAAAGGCATCGGTAATCTTTAAGACAATTCCGGAGCAATTGGAAAATAAGAACTCACATTTTCGATTTTCACTCATAGACAAGAATGCCAGATACCAAAACTATGTAGATGCGGTGAGTTTTATTGCGGAAGCTATGATTGGAAATGAATGTATTAATGTGACAAAGCCGGAGGTAGCATTGGAACTATTTGCCGATCGAAGTAATTTTAAAATTTATATGGGTGATACGGGACTTTTGGTGACGCAGATCATGAAGAGCAGGGAAGACACTGAGGAAGATTTGTATAAAGCGCTGATATTTGGAAATTTGGGGATTAATCAGGGAATGATTATGGAGAATATTGTGGCGCAGATGCTAAAGGCAGCGGGACATGATCTTTATTTTCATGAGTATCATTATCTTCCGGAGGGGGCAAGCAGAGAGCAGAAATATGAAATTGACTTTCTAACGGTGAAAAAGAAAAAAATATGCCCCATAGAGGTAAAGTCTTCCGGGTATACATCACATAAATCTTTTGATTATCTTGGTGAAAAATATCAGATGAAGATGCAGGATAAATATATTGTGTATACGAAGGACTTGAAGTATGAAGATGAGATTATGTATATTCCACTCTACATGACAATGTTTATTTAGATTAGGATAGCAAAAAACATAGGGGGAGCATAATGAAAACAGTAGTACTGTTATATGACACGAGTTGTATTTACGAAATTGTGATATTGAACTATTTTCTGAAGGTAACGGGGAAGGAAATGCTGTTTGTATCTCCGGACGGAAAAGAGATCACCGCCACGGAAGGATACCGGATCGTGCCAAAGGAGCAGCTGGAGCATGTGGATCCGAAGGATGTGGAACTGATGATTATTCCCGGAGGAGATATTGAGAAGATAGATAATCAGACCGTATGGGAGTATCTGAAAAGCGTGCATGACCTAGGTGGACGGATCGCTGCCATCTGTGCAGGTGTGGATGTCGTGGAACATGCAGGACTGTTAGAGGGGATAGAATCGACGCATTCCGGAGAAAAAGATGTGGTAACTTCCGACCGGATCACCACTTCGAGAGCAAATGGCTATGTGGATTTTGCAATCGAAGTGGCGAAACAGCTGGAATTGTTTGAAGACGAAGCGGATCTGCAGGAGACTATCGCTTTCTGGCGGGAATTTCAACGGATGGAATAATCTAAAGTTGCTTATTTCCGACCGTACAGGATGCCCATTCCACTGATCATCCAGGGAGTGGTTGCATATCCGGGAACGAAATCCAGCTTCTTTTCCAGATTGCCGATGTAGTGTACTTCGGTGATGCCTTCTTTTTTCAGTTCTGCCATGAACTCTTCCATATCACCGTAGAGGGCTTTCTGAGAGAACATATCCTGGAAGGAGAAGACGCCGCCCTTTTTGACGACGCGGAGAGCTTCTTTGACAACATCCCGCTTATTTTTTGCAGAGCGGACTTCGTGGAAAACAAAGTTGCTGACAGCGGCATCGAAGGTCTCATCGGGATAGTCTAAGTGTGCGGCATCGCCCTTTTGGAAAGTGATTCTGTCGGCAACGCCTTCCGCTTTCGCGTTGACTTCACACTGCTCCTTCGCATAGTTCCATTCTACGCCCCAGTAATCCATCGCGGTGAGAATGGCATGAGGGAAAGCCTTGGCGCAGCGGATGGTCAGGGCAGCAGCGCCGCAGCCGATGTCTAACAGGGTACCTTCGCCGTCCCAGTCCAGATGATCTACGAGGTGCTGATGAACATTTGCCATCATATTGCCCTTGCCAAAGGCAAACAGTTCATGGCAGGCGTGCATGTAGATGCCGTAGATCAGGCAGATCACTGCCAGGACGCCCAGGATCCAGGTAGGTACTGCAAGATGCAGTGCCGGTCCCGTCACGCAGGCGGCAATGGCGAACACGCCGGCGCCTACATAGCACAGCGTCAGTATTTTCTCAGGTACCCAGTTCCCGTAGTTAGTTTTTTGATTCATGATAATACCTCCTTGTTTTCCGTAACAAAAGTTATATTTGTTATTTTTTATAAAAGAAAATGCCCACCGCATTAACGGTGAGCATCGTTCTTATTCTTTAAAAATGCAATTAAACTCTGTGTTCCGGCATCGGCGTGGATGCCGATGGCTTTCGTCAGGAATAATCGATAATCCATATCATAATCTCCCTTGATCAGTTCAATAAATCCGTGGAACCGCATGGATGCCAGGATCCGCAGCAATTCCGTATCGGGCACAAAGCCCAGCTGTTTTTCATAATAGCCCTGAAAGGCGGTTTGCATGTTGGAGAAGACCTCGTCCCGGAAGACTTCGTATTTGCTGCCGGAGCACTTCTCCAGCACAAGCTCGCATTCCTGCCTGTGTGCACAGATATATTCCATGATCTGCCGCTCGTTCGCCTCCGCGGTCTCCGGATGCTCCTGCTCCCTTTTCGCGATCTCGTACATCATCGTCCGATACTCTGCAACGACTGGGTCCAGGATCGCCCTAAGCAGCGCCTCTTTATTTTCAAAAGAAAAATAAAAAGCACCGGTGGTCACTCCCGCACGCCGGCAGATCTCCCGGAGATTCGCCTTGGAGTATCCCTTTTCCAGAAATTCCTCACGACCGCAGCGGATTAAGTTTTCCTCAGTGAGTTTCTTGCGATCCATCTCCATAACAATTGTTATATTAGCATAGACTAACTCGCGGGTCAAGACCTTTCCGGGGACGGAATCGGAGTCTGTCTTATTATAAACTGACAGTTGAAGACTATTTGAAAAATGGATATAATGAAGACACAGCGCAGATAGAGGCGCTGAAGGAAATGCAGAAGAAATTTTCCATTTATTTTAAGGAGGTAACAGAGGATGACTGCGTATGAAAATGATGTATTGATAATCCCGAAGAAATACAAAAAGATGTCTGTTTCCGAATTAAAAAAGGAAGAACAGAAGCTTTGGAAAAAAATAAAAAGTTCTAAATCACAGCAAAAGAAAAAAGGAAAAACAGAAATTAACTTTTATTTCTAATGCAGATTTTAAATCAAAAGGCACTGGATTTACCCGGTGCCTTGTTTTTTTGGAACCTTTTGTCACATCCAGGAAGGAAACTGTCACTTTACTTCCTGCCTAAGTTGCCCGTATAATGAGACACTGAGATATTTTAATACGAGGGGGCAGACGATGGGCAAAAACAGTGTCTTCTGGAAATGGATGGTATCATATGTGGCGGTTATGCTGGTATTTTTACTGTGCAACAGCATCACCTACTGGCAGGGTAAGCGGATCCTGGTGCGGAATCAGGAAGCGGAGAATGATAAGATCGTGGAGCAGATCCGGACCAACCTGACGGACATGGAGGAGACTATGCGGGATCTGTCCTATTCGGTGCTGGCACAGGATGATACGATTCTTCTGGGGAAAAATTCATATCACGGCGAACAGGGAAGCACGACCAGTGCCATCAAATATTCCCGTTACACATTGTGTGAACTGTTGAAAGAATATCAGAAGATCAACGGTAATTATGCGGCGATCTTACTTTATTTTGCCAATGACGATTACATCGTGGCAAGCGATTCCGCGAATACGGCGGAGAATTACTGGAGAGCCTATCAGAGTCAGTACGGCGGCATCTCCAGGGAAGACTGGGAGCGGCTGCTAGCGGGAGACTATGACGGCATTACCATGCAGTACGGCAATGGGCAGTATGTCTTTTTCGCCGGAACGATACAGGACAATAAATGGGATCGCACGCAGATCAACATTTTCTTCGTATATGAACTGCCGCAGCTGCAGCGGATCCTGTTCCCTTCTCAGGATGAGAGCGTGTGCCTGGCATTGGAAGGAGATGTCTTTTGCACTGACCAAAACGCAGAAGCACTGAGTGCCGCGGATAGAGAGCAGCTACAGACAGCGATGGCGGAAGAAGCCGGAAGCGTCCGGTTGACGGAGGAGCATCAGACAGCACAGCTGCGTTACTACGAAGGCGGTAATAATTACAAGATACTGATCTGCCGTCAAAAAGATTCTTTTAATGAATTAAGAGGTTATCAGGGGAGAGTAATTCTCATCCTGGTCAGCTTCACGGCAATCGGTATCCTGCTGATGCTCTATTTCCTGCGCAGGAATTACAGCCAGGTGGCGAAGCTGTTAGACCGGTTGGATATTAAGTCTTCGCAAAACGGGGCAGACAATGAATTTCAGCTGATCGACGGCTATTTTCACAAAATGCAGCAGAACCTGAAGGAGACAGGCAGCAGACTGCAGCGTCAGAATCTGATCTTTCAAAAGGAATACCTGGAGAAGCTGCTTAGGGGAAATCTGCCGGAAAATGCGGATTATGTGGAAGAAATGTGCGGCATCCGCTGGTGCGGCGAACTGTTCACCACTTTGCTCTTCTATATGGAAGAGATCGAGCGGGACGGCAGCGAGGAATGGGATCAGGTGCATAAAAAGCAGAAAGACCTGGAATTTGTGCAGTTTATCGTGGAAAATGTCAGCCATGAGCTGTTCCAGAACAGTGGCTGTATCGTATATCCCATGATTGTTAGTGATGTGCTGGTCATTATCGTGAATTTCCCGGAAAAGGATGCCAGACGGAATCGGGACATTACCTTAGAGACAGTGACCCAGCTGCAGGAATTCATGGATGAGCATATGGATATCCGCTATACGGTAGCGGCAGGTGAGATCTGCAGAGGACGGGAAGGAATCGCGGATGCTTACCAGCAGGCAATCTACACCATGGAGACGAAGAGAATCTATGAGCTGGATGATACGGTATTCTACGAAGATGTGAAAGTCGAACCGCAGTATGGATATTATTATCCGCTGGAGACGGAGAGAGAACTGATCTGGCAGATCCGCCAGCAGAATGTCGCGCGGGCGGAGGAAATCATAAGCGATCTGTACCAGCAGAATGAACATAAAAATATCAGCAACCGTACGGAAGCCATCCGCTACCTGGAATATGACCTGCAGTGTTCTATGCTGAAAGCCATGGAGGGAACGGAGGATTTTCAGGAGTATTCCATTTTCCATGGACAGGAATGCCATGGAAAACAGGAACTCATCGCAAAATTGCACCGGGTATGCGAGAATCTGCAGAAGGAACTGGCGGAGGGCAGCCGGGAAGAAGAGGAATTATGTAACCGGATCGTGCTGTACATACAGCAGAATATTGCAGACTGCAACCTGAATGTGACATCGATCGCAGAGCATTTTCAGATATCTTCCGTGCAGATGTCGAAGACATTCCGGAGCGTCAAGGGACAAAAACTGCCCACCTACATTTCCCAACAGAGGATTCAGAGGGCGAAGGAGATCCTCAGCTCTTCCGATGACGGATTGAATGAGGTGGCGGAGAAGTCCGGATTCGGCAGTGTCAGAACTCTGCTGCGCAGCTTTAAGCAGAGCGAGGGCATGACACCCAGCCAGTGGAAGGATGGACATTAATTTTTGTCACTTGCCAAAAAAGTGGGAAGCTGTGTGGACACAATTTTTTGTCACTTGTAGGAGCAAAACGGGGCGGGTAAGATAAAGGCGTACACAAAAGACTGCGCAGTCTGAACTGGAAACGAATACTAAATTCAGGAAGGACAATTTATGAAAAAGAAGACAATCAGTATTTTAATGGCAGCACTTCTTACCATGACAGCAACGCTGACCGGATGTGGCAACACAGATAATTCAGAAAACAATGTGTCCGATGAGACACAAAAGGAACAGACAACAACCGAGGAGCCTGCAGCACCTGCCTATGAACTGCTGGATTCTCTGAATAAAAAAGAAGGCGATGAACTGACCATTCCCAGAAGCAATTATGTATCCTATCCCGTAGAGGACACCGGTGAGACTCTGACCGTCTGGATGGAGTACTGGGCAAGTGATGCAGCAGCATCCGCCAACGAGACCTTATGGGCGAAAAACTGGCAGGAGATGACCGGTATTAAAGTAGAGTTCATCCAGCCCACAGAGGGAAGCTCCAGTGAGGAGTTCTCCACCATGATTGCCAGCGGTTCCCTGCCGGATATCATCGTATGGGAATGGACCAACAACTACACCGGCGGTCCGGCTGCGGCAGAGGCAGAAGGAGTACTGACGATCCTGGATGATTATGTACAGCCTTACGGCGCAGCAGCAGATCTGTGGCAGTATCTGCAGGACAATCCTACGGTAGACCGTGAGGTAAAAAATGATGACGGACATTATTACTGCTTCCCGTTCATCCGCGGCAACACCTATCTTCAGTGCACCACAGGTCCCATGTATCGTGCCGATCTGCTGGAAAAGGCAGGTTACACCGGCAAGCTGGAAACTTTGGATGACTGGGAGGCAGCGCTGACCGCACTGAAGGAATACGGCATCGAGAAGCCCATGGTTGTACAGTCCCTGGAATATCTGATGAGATTCATGGGCAGTGCCTACGGCATCCGTGCAGGAATGTATGTGGATGATCAGACCGGAGAGATCAAGAACGGTTACACCCAGGAAGCTTATAAGGAACTTATGAAGAAAGCCAATGACTGGGTAGACAAGGGACTGCTGGATGCAGATCTGCTCACCTGTGATAAGAAAACTGCCATGAGCTATATCATGAATGATCAGGCGGCAGTTACCGTAGGAGCAGGCGGAAGCTTCCTCGGAAGTATGATCAAGAGTGTGGCAGCGGATCCTCAGGCGTACAATCCGGATTTTAAGATGGCAACCGCCTCTTTCCCGGTAATGAACAGCGGCGACACCGTATTATACGGCGGCGGTTCCTACGATTATGCGACCACCAGCAATGCTTCCGCAGTTATCACAGCAGATTGTAAGAACCCTGAACTGGCAGCGAAGTTCCTGAACTATTGCTACAGCCAGTCCGGACATTACATGATCAACTACGGCAAAGAGGGCGAGGCATATACCATGGTAGACGGTATCCCTACCTACACCGATGAGATTATGCACAATCCCAACGGTTGGAGCGTATCCACCGCTATGACTTACAACGGACTGGCAAATGGCTGCGGACCCTTCGTACAGGATGCCAACTATATTTTCCAGTATTATGAGACCGATGAGCAGAAGCAGGCGCTTCACGACTGGGCAGACGGTAATGAGAGCCAGCGCACGCTGATCCCGCCCATCACCTTAAAAGAAGACGAAAGCAAACAGTACAGCGTACTGAGCACACAGATGAATACCTTTATCTCTGAATATAGTGCGAAGTTCTATACACAGGTTCTGGATGTAGATGCAGAATGGGACAACTATATCAAACAGCTGAATGATATGGGCATGAACGATATGATCGGAATATATCAGTCCGCACTGGATCGATATAACGAAAGATAATATCCCGGACGGTCGAACTGGAGTCTTCCAGCTCGACCGTCTGTCTTATCAGGCATACATCAGACACAAATCAGGAGATAAGGAGAAAATGCCATGAAGACATTGAAAAAGATGTGGAAGCAGAAGGAGCTGTATCTGATCGTACTCCCGGTGTTACTGTATTATCTGCTGTTCCATTATAAGGACTGATCATCGCATTTATGGATTACAGCCCGCGGAGAGGAATCTCCGGCAGTACCTGGGTTGGGTTACAGCATTTTATGAACTTTTTCCAAAGCATTTATTTTAAGAGATTACTGGGTAATACCCTGAAAATCAGCCTGGCAACCATCGTGTTCGGTTTCCCGGCACCTATTATACTGGCACTCTTGATGAATGAGCTGCGGAGCAAAAAGTTCGCGCGGGTAACCCAGACGATCACCTACATGCCGCATTTTATTTCCACGGTAGTCATCTGTTCCATGATCAGGGAATTCGTGAAGCCGGAGGGATTCATTACACAGATTCTGGTGAATTTTTTCAACTATGGGGGCAAAAATCTGCTCAGCCAGCCGGAAAATTTCCTGCCGATCTATGTTATCAGTGATATCTGGCAGGGCGTAGGCTGGGGTTCCATTGTATATCTGGCGGCGTTAACCGCAGTAGACACGGAACTGTACGAAGCAGCACAGATCGACGGAGCCGGCAGATGGAAACAGATGCTGCACATCACACTGCCGGGAATCCTGCCCACGATCATCATCATGCTGATCATGCGGCTGGGACAGGTGATGAGCGTCGGTTATGAGAAGATTATTCTGCTGTACAACGAGGGCATTTATGAAACCGCAGACGTGATCTCCACCTATGTATACCGCATGGGTCTGGTAGACAGGCAATATTCCTTCTCTGCGGCGGTGGGACTGTTTAACTCGGTGGTGAACTTCCTGCTGGTCATCCTGGCGAACCGTATCAGCAAGAAGGTCAGCGATACCAGTCTGTGGTAAAAGGTATCGGGCAAGGAGGAACAGATGAAGACAAAGACAATGCACAGAACAATCAAACGCAGCGCCGGAGAGAAAATCTTTGATACATTTAATATTTGTTTTATGATCCTGCTGATGATAATATGTATTTATCCATTCTGGTATGTGATATGTGCATCTTTCAGCAAGGCGTCCCTGTTAATGGGACATCCGGGGATATTATTCAAACCGCTGGGATTTACAACAGAGGCTTATAAGAAAGTATTTTCCAATTCCAGAATCTGGATTGGGTATGCCAATACCATATTTTATGTGGTAGCGGGAACACTGATCAACCTTGTTATGACAGTACTGGGCGCTTATTTTCTGTCCAGGAAGGACGTTCCGGGACAAAAGGTGATCACGGTACTGATCATGTTTACCATGTATTTTTCGGGCGGACTGATTCCCCAGTTTTTGAACATCCAGCAGCTGGGACTGTATGATACGAGACTGGCGATTCTGCTGCCGGGCGCGGTCAGCACCTTCAACCTGATCATCATGCGTACGGCGATGGCATCCATCGATATCAGCCTGGAGGAATCCGCGAGACTGGACGGTGCCAATCATTTTACGATCCTTGGCCGGATCATGGTACCGCTGACCAAGCCGACCATGGCGGTGCTGGTGCTGTATTATGGCGTCGGACACTGGAATTCCTGGTTTAGCGCTATGATCTATCTCGATGATCACAACAAGGAGCCGCTGCAGTTAGTCATCCGCCAGATACTGATCTTAAGCAGCGGACTGTCGGGAATGGGAGATTCGGATACCGAGCTGATCGCCGAATCCATCAAATACGCTACGATCGTAGTAGCGACGGTGCCGATCCTGGTGCTGTATCCGTTTTTACAGAAGTATTTCGTCAAGGGAATGATGGTCGGTTCCGTCAAGGGCTGACAGAGGAGTATAAATTATGACAGATAAAAGTGCGATGATGGAAAAACTGGATGCGCATCATCTGCTGTTAGACGGCAGTGCCGCTCCGGGAACGGCATGGTGCTTCCGCTCATTACAGGAGTTGTTTGCCTCCGGGGCACTGCAGGACGGAACGCCGGAAGCCCCGATGACGGTATATCTGGCACCGGATGTCTACTGGCTGCATGATCCGGAGGATGCGGAAATCTTCCGGGGGACAGAGGGAGATTTCCTGCCCTATCAGCAGAAAATAAAATGCAGCTATTTGTCCCTGATCGGTCTGTCGGAGCACCCGGAGGATGTGGTGATCGCGGCGAACAAGGGGCAGTCCCACGGCTGTATCGGCAATTATACCATGCTGCACTTTGAGGGGGACGGATTGCACCTGGAGAATCTGACCATCGGGAACTATTGCAACGTGGATCTGGAGTATCCGTTAGATCCGTCCAAAAACAGACCGAAGCGCTGTAAGGCAGTCACGCAGGCGCAGCTGGGCGATGTGGTGGGCGACCGGTTCCATGCGAAGAACTGTCGCTTTGTCAGCAGGCTGAATCTCTATCCCATCTGCGGTGCGAAGCGAAGCCTATACGAGAACTGCCATTTTGAATCCACCGATGATGCCCTGAACGGCAATGCGGTATATTTACATTGTGATTTTGATTTCTACGGGGGATGCCCGATCTCCGCCACGGATGCTACGGGAAGTGCGTTCCTGGATTGCCTGTTCCGGATCTGCGGACACCGGGACAAAAGCGGCGCAGACCAGTATTTTATGAAGGGGCAGGGATGTGTGTACGTGATCGGCTGCCGGTTCGAGGATCTGCGTAAGGATAGCGTGGGAACCTCCTGGGCACTGCAGGTGCAGTGGACGCGTTATCCCCAGCCGGAGACCATGTGCTATGCATATGGAAACGATACCCCCATAGGACCTGCGGAACATACCGTGGATCTTACCGGAAAAAAGGGGCTGCGGGCTTTTTTGATAGAGACGAAAAGCGGGGCGGAGTACAACGTCCGGAACCTGTTACGGGGAACGGACGACTGGGATCCGCTGGGACAGAGGGAGTACCTGCCGGAAGCTGAGACAGAGCATCTGCCGGTACAGCTGGTGTTGAGCCGGGGAAGCGTAGAATTAACCGAAGAACATCGAAGCCGGACCCTGTCCGCCCAGGTAAAATATTTCAGCGGCGAGATGCAGGAGCATCCGGAACTGTCTTGTGAAATCGCGGAAGATGGCAGCCGGATCCGTCTGCAGAGGCAGGGGCAGGAACTGACGCTGTATGGGGAAAATGACGGTGTCCGTACCGGGAAGAGCATACTGTCCGTGCGCACAGAGACCGGGCTGACAGCTATGGCAGAGATTATAGTCCCGCCGACGACCCGCCCGGCACCGAAATGGAAACAGTCTCCTTATGTTTCCTTTCGGAAGGGAATGTTTACCCTGCACTATGAACTGGAGCTGGAAGGGGCACAGGACGCTTCACAGATCTGCTGGGAACTGGAGCAGGACGGCGGGCGCAGAACCGTATCCGTCAGCCGTCCCGGAGTGGTGAACCGTGCGTATCATCCGGGAAATGAAGCAAGTGGAGCGGCGGTTTACGTGCGGATTACCCCGCGGACGAACTGCAGTGCCTGTGGGGAGACAGTAGAACTGTGTGTTTGCGAGAGGTTGGAACCGGAAGGAATCGAGGATGCCGGACGGGTGCAGACCGATTTTACGGATTTCCCTACGGAACTTCAGCCTAGGATCCGTCCGCAGTGGTGGACGTTGGATTTCTATACGCCCAGAGAGGCGCTTGCCGAGTGGAGAAAATGGGAGCAGACGCTGCCGGAGGCGCCCTGGAGCTATCGTACTGCCGGAAACGGCTGCGTGGGCGCCGGACTGATGCCCGCCATACAGGGTGTGAAGCTGTTCTATACCTTCGCAGAGGAAGCGCGCGAAATGCGGGCGGAAGTGTATCTGGATCCGGCAAAGACATCCGGACAGGGCTTCGGCAGCGCCGGACAATATATGGATGTGTGTGTCGGATTCGATGCGCAGAGGATGACGGGACCGGCACTCCGGATCCTGCGATCCCCGGAAGCCTCCAATGCCGTAGCGGTATTCCCGGTGTATTATGAGGACGGGCTTGCATCCCCCATCGGACAACGCTGTTACACATCAGGATTCGTGACGGGCTGCCATATCGAAGTGCAGATCCGTGATGGACGGCTGCGGGCGCATCTGTGGACGGAAAAAGAGCATCCGGCGTCTATGGAATATCCGGCGGAGATCACCGTGGACACGAAGGCAGCTGCTGCGGGCGGAAGTGTCGGAGTTCTGCATACCGGAACCTGCGGAGCGGGCGGATGGCAGAATAGCGTGATGCTGCACGGACTGCGGGCAGAATAGTTTTTTTACGAATTTGAAATCGAAAGGCACTGGATCCGTCCGGTGCCTTAATTTTTGGGAACCTTTTCCGCTACTTGCGACTCATATATAGTGAAGCCGGCGATAAGAAGGAGGTGATACCTTGGCAGTCATGACAAAAGAAGAGTTTGCACAGCATGTGAAGAGTGACACGCTTCCCATGTACCGACTGGCATATTCGATTCTGCAAAACAGTGCGGATGCGGAGGATGCGGTCAGTGAAGCTATCGTGCATGCTTATGAAAAATTAGACACATTGAAAAAAGCAGACAGTTTTCGTAACTGGATCCTGCAGATTGCCGCCAACGAGGCGAAAAAGATCTACAGGCAGAATAAGCGCACCAGTCCGGTGGAATGGGAGGAGAACCTGTCCCCGGAATTCTACGATGAGCATCATGAGTTATGGGATGCGGTGATGCAGTTGGACGGCGGGTATCGGGATGTGATCGTTCTGTTTTACTATGAGAGATGCACAATCCCGGAGATCAGCAGGATCCTGGAATGCAGGCAGGGCACAGTGAAATCCCGTCTGCATCGGGCGAAGGAGCAGCTGCGGGCAATGCTGTAGCAGCGGAAAGGAGCAGGAGATGCAAAGCGATTTTTTAGATAGAAAATTATATAAAATGGCGGAACAGGAACAGATGGCGGTACCGGAAAACTTAAATGCGCGTGTGGATGACATTTTGCTGCATCTGGGAAAAAGCGGCAGAGGAAACAGCCGCCATTACAGCTTCCGGAGGGCAGCAATTCTGGCGGCAGCCTGTCTGGTGCTGGCTTCAGCGACGGTAGCGGCATCCGGAATGTATCAGGCGCGGATGGAAAGCATGAATCATGAAAAACTGGAGGAGTATTTCGCGCAGCTGCAGGAGGCAAATGTCTCTGCGGATACTTACAGCAGACCGATGACAGAGAGCGAGACGGCGAGACTGGAAGAACTCAGGCAGGCATACCTGGAGCAGGGGTATTTCCCGAAGAAGGAGCTTACGCTGATCGACAGTCCTGAAAAATACAAAAAGGGCGTAGCTTTCTATGCGGAGCGGAGTACCTTTTTCCTGCCGGAGAAGGAGCTTACGGATGAGCAGTTGCTGGAGTTGATCGATTTTAAGGAAAAGAGAGAGTACAGCCTGGCGAAGATCAGCGAGGAGATTGCGGCAGGAACGTATGAATATGTGAAGACAGAGCCGGAACATGCAGCGCAGCAGGGAAGCACAGTACAGCAGGGAATGAGCGGTACGGTCCTCGGTGCCGACACGGCAACGCAGGAATGGCAGATCGCCTATGAAGGAGACGTAAGCATCCGTTGTGCGGCAGTGGCAGAGAACGGTCTGTATGTGGGCGGTTTCACCACGGACGGACAGGCGAGAGTGGAATATCTGCCTTATGGCAGCGGAACCCCGGAGACGATTTTTGAAGATTTCGCGGAAAACGGAGAGGTCTACAGTCTGTGCACCGCACCGGATGGCAGCATTTATGCGGGATTGAAAGGGCTGGCAGCAGCGGGAGCGGAACATGGCTGGCTGCCTGAGATCTACCATATCAGCCCGAAGGGAACGCTCCTGAACAGCTTTACCGTGGGAGAGAAGGAATGGAATATCGTCGATAGCATGGCGACAGATGCCCAGGGCAGGTTATATGTGCGGGTGCGGATGCAGGAGAACGGCAGCTATGTGCGGATCTATTCTGCGGAAGGAGAACTGCTCGGAACCGTGGCGGATGACAGCAACTATGCCGTAAAAGGTGTCGGCGCATTAGGGCAGGGCAAGGACGGCAAAGTCTATGCAGCGGCTCAGGCAGTGGGCAATACGACAGCAGGAGATACAGCTATGACATTAGTGTCAGTAGACCCGGAAAGCTTACGGTTTGTCCCGATAGCTGGAAGTGAGAATGCTATTTGCAGTGCCGATACGGTCTACCCGTGGAAAATGGTGGCAGCAGGCGTGAGTGAGACGGCAGATTTTATCCTGTGGGGATACAACGGCGTGGATACCTATCGCCTGGGCGAGACCGAATTCACCAGGGTGCAGGAGAGCTGGGAGATGCCCTGCGGCACGGAAGGCACCTGTGCGGTCCTCGTACCGGACGGACGTATCCTCTATATCGGCGCATCCGGCGGCTTCCAGGGAACTACGGCGGACGGCGTGGAGATCAGCGGAAAAGATCCTGCGCAGACAGTGCTCTATTATGAGCCGCTTAAATTGTCAGAGCAATGATTCCATTCCCGAGGGAATCCTATTACGGAAAACATATACAAATGCATAAAATTTCGTAATAGAATTATAACCGGAATAAGTTTCCATCTGCTCAATTGTGTATTTACAGCGGTTATGTTATAAAAAGACCAGAAACAACAAAAAGCGGTCGTTTGGGTGAAAAAAGTGGATCCCGAGGTGAAATTCTGCTATGCTGATTGTAACAAACAGAGTATAAAAGTCGTCAGTATAGATAGAAGAGGAACAAAGGAGGGGCTTATGAAGAAAATTAACGTAAAAGTAACCGCTTTTTTCAGTGTAATCGTACTGGCAGTGGTGGTGCTTCTGCTGAATCTCATCGAATTCCAAAAAGCAGTGGATTTCACGGTGCCGGGGATTCGGATGCCAAAGGAGAATGCCTACGGGAAGCAGGAAGAGGTACAGGTGAGTGTTAACGGAACCTATTATTACCGGGTACTGCCCTGGATTCACGGCAGCACTTTCCACGGACAGATATCTTTTGTCGGAGCAGGAGAGGACCCGCAGAATTATTTCTTTACCTATGGAGGAAACAGAGGATTCCTGAAGGAGGGAAAAGGAGCTGGATGGATCGGGACTCCGGATGCCCAGACTACCGTAGCGATTTATCAGGCGGTACAGAATGTGGAAAAAGGTATGATATCCGTAGAGAATCCCGCCAGCTATGTTTTATATCCGGCGGCAACACCGGAAGAAGCGTATGCCATAGCGGATGTATGGTATCCCGGACTGCTTTTGAATAATGCAAAGACTGCGTCCTGTGCGAACTTTTTGCCGGAGGAGTGCCCGCAGAAGATCGGTTGCAGCTTCTGCGCGGAGGATTACGATTACGTGGAAGATGCCGCTGCCGTAGAGCAGCTGTGGCAGGAATTTATAAAGCTGTCCGGAAAGGTGACATCAGATCCGATCCCGCCGGAAGAGATGGTAGAGGGAGTGGGATATTTCCAGTTCGTCTATGCAGACGGCGAGACAAGGACCTTCCGTTATGCTTCGGAAGAACAGGGGCTATGGATTGGTGAAGAGGAACGCTGTCTGGTGGACGGAAAGACCTTTTATGACTGGCAGGAGCGTGTGACGGAAGCGGTGCAGAAGTAAGCACGGGAAAGGGAGGGGCGGAAATTCCAACGTCGGACAGGGGTATGCGAAGCGGTATAGTGAGGAGCTGCGGCAGTATTGGGAAGCGACCAATGAGGTGATCAGTGAACAGTACAGGAAGCCATTGTACCGGGAGTACATCCGTTTTCAACTTTAGAGGAAGAAGATTTCTTACTTGACAGATGGGTCGGTAGAATGTAGACTATAATTATAGAGAAGTCTATATTCTATCGACTTTCGCTTTCCGGGGACAGGAGGGACTTATGGGTGAGAATATCTACAGGAAAAAAGCACCGAAATGGTGTTCCTATCTGCTATGGGGGATTGTGATCGGTGCGGTGGCAGGGATTGTGGCACTGATCATAAGCTTCGGCAGTAATCCGGGCGGGGGACAGGGTGGAAACGATGCGGCAGATTCCGGTGCTATGACAGATTCGGAAGAAAGCGCACTGACGCCGGAGGAGTTCGCGGGCATAACGATCCACAACAGAGAAGAATTCGGCGACATTTTTTCTCTGAAAACCATAGAAACACAGCGTACTTTTCAGTGGGATAACACAGCGCAGGATTTGCTGTGGGAAGAAAACAATGGCGATTATGCGTTTGAAGTATTCAAGGCTCTGCTAGACGGAAATACTTCACAGGAATATGTGAAATACACGGATCCGGTGACCTCTGCGGCAGCGATTCTGCATCTGGGAGAAGGCTCAGGTGTGGTGACGGAGACACTTTATGAGGCGGGACAGAAGTTTTATTTCGGCGAGGCTCCGAGAGAGGGAGAGGGCTCTGTGGTCAATGTACGATATACGTTTGCGGAAGACGGCTCTTTCATAGACATTCCCATGGTAATGGCAGAGGAGACACAGCATCTGTGGTTCTTATCCTTTGGAAATCTGAGCAGCGGCGGTGATCCGGACAAAACCAACGGACCGTTAGAACAGGATATCTGCACACGGAAAGTGTATGCGGAATATGAACTTAGCGGTGCCGGACAGTATCGGTACCCGGAGGAAGGCAGATATATCGGAGAGAACTATGTCGGAGAGAGACAGCATATCCAGGTGTCCTCCTATGGAATCTATCTGATGGATGAAAGAGACAATTCTTTCCGTTGCATTCGTGCGGAACGGATTCCAGCGAAGGTTCCCGCAGATGTGACCGCTGTGCCGATAGCATACCAGACTTCGGCATCAGGAGTCTATAATGGGTATCAGGCGGATCAGGGACTGACGGATGACAGCTATATTAAGGTCTATTACCTGACAGACCCCGATGAGTCGCATTTTGGAACGGATGCCTGGATGCCTACGGTGCTGCGGGAATTTGATCTGAGCACCCGGACGGTAACCGACAGGGCATTGCCGGAGAATCTGCAGGTTGGAACCGGACTTGAAGTGGATAACGGCTATTACGAGATCGACAGTGATCATCCTTCCATGAGCATCTATCTTCCGTTGACTTCGGTAGACAGTCTGTACGCCGGAAAATCCTGGGAAGCACTGGCGGGAGCTGTGGACGGAAGCTATGCAGCCAGCCGTGGAATGGATATTTTGGCATATCCGGGAGTCGTATTTGATGTGTCGGAGCGGACGGAGGATGAGACCTTTGCCCTGCTGGACCTGGATGGGGACGGTATTTCAGAGAAAATATCCCTGCATCCCGCAGATACGGTAAGAGGATATTCCCTGGAGCGTTATACGTCATATGTGAACCTGGGACTGGAAGAAATGAACTGCTATGATTTAAGCAATGCCATTCTGGAAGTAAACGGGGAGGCGCAGGAGATTTCGGAAAGTACGAGATACATGGATAATGCTATCTATGCATTCAGCCCGGATGGTGAGCAGATCCTGATCGCACTGCACGCCGCCGGAGAAGATGCGGATTCATTAACCAGACTCTATCATTATGAAAATGGAAAGCTGGTGGAGACCGGACAGATAAAGCAGGATATTCGACGCATCCAAATCTTGCACGGGCAGATGGTGGTCAGCGAACCCTACAACGTAATGACGATGGATTCTATCGAGAGAATCTATTATGTGACGAAAGACGGGCATCTTCGGGAACTTCCGCAGGAGGAGTATTGGTTGAGCGGCTATGCAGAGGTGGAACTTCTGCAGGATATGACATTGTACCGTACACCGGGTGGAGAGGTATTCATGCAGCCGGCGGAAAGCTGGATGCGTATGATCAAGCTGGACGCAACACAGAACTGGATCTGCCTGCAGGCGGAAGACAATACGCAGGGGTGGTTCCATCTGGGAAGCATCAATTACGAGGATTATTTTCATGTGTTGCTTAGTTTGCCATATTAAAAAGGGAGGGCTTATATGATACAGCAGTTAAAATTCAGTCCGGTGGAAAATGCACTGGTTGTGTTATTCGTAGTAGTGATCCTGGGATATTTATTATATCTGCTGGATCGAAGCCTGTTGAATAAACAGCGGGGGAAACATACCGTGAACCGCGCAAAAGTCGTCGGCAAAGAGCAGTCTACAGCGGTGGGACAGCCGGTATATCTCGCAGGCGGCACGGTAAATTCCGGGATAACGGAGACAGAAAATGTCAAGAGTGTCATTTTTGAAAACCTCGAGAAACCGGAAGAACATATCACCCTGGAAGTTTCTGACAGAATCTACAGAGAATTGCAGGAAGGTGACAGCGGGAGTCTCAGTTACCGGGGCGGAAAACTGATCCGCTTCGGAGATTTACAGAATACTGATGACAGGGAGCGGAGCTTCCGGGGATAGTATTAGGATACAGGAGGGGCGCTTATGAGTGAAGGCATCTATAGAATCTTTGACAGCATATGGCGTTTGAGTCTGGTGGGAAGCTACTGTATCCTGCTGGTGATCCTGGCGAGATTTTTATTAAAAAAAGCGCCGAAATGGTGTTCTTATCTGCTGTGGGGAATCGTGTTCGTGCGGCTGTGCTGTCCGGTGCTGCCGGAGACGGAATTAAGCCTGATTCCGGAGAGACTGCTGGCAGTGGGGACACAGACGCGCCCGGCGCAAGTGGCAGACATACAGGCGGCAGGCGAACAGGATGATCGTGGGGCGAATGAGGAGGATGAGGATACCGGAAACAGAAATGAGGATGCCGCGTGGTCAGAAGTGGATGGCGCGGAAAGCGTGAATGCCGGTCAAAATGCCGGAACGGCAGAGAACCCGGCAGGTTCTGCAGCTGTGGCGAAAGGACAGAATGCGAGCGGAACTGATCGGGCGGATAACGGACAGGCAATAGGCAATGCGTCTGGTGATGCCCAACTGGCGGGAACAGAAAAGGGAACCGCTGGGACGAATCTTGCCGTTGATGGAGCAGCCAACACCAGCAGCGCATCCCGCCCTCTGTGGTTTCGGGGGCTGGCGCCCGTATGGCTGCTTGGAATGGCAGGCTTTTTAGCTTTTCATGGATTTTCTTATCTGCGTATGTATCATCGGATCCGCAGACCGGACAGTGGTGTCCATCGGGTGGAACCCGGGATCTGTGAGATCGACGGCGGGCATCTGTCCTTCGTTATGGGACTGTTTCATCCGGTGATCTATCTGTCTTCAGGATTGGATCCTGAGAGCAGAAAAGTTGTCCTGTGCCATGAACGGGTGCATTTACAGCGCAGAGACTATCTGTTTAAGCCTGTGGCACTGGTGATCTGTTGTGTCCACTGGTTCAATCCGTTAGTGTGGCTGGCTTTTTATCTGATGAATATGGACTGCGAGATGTCCTGTGATGAAAAAGTGGTGAAACTCCTCGGCGAGGAGAGCAAGAAGATCTATTCTTACACTTTGCTGGAAGAGGCTTCCGGCGGTGAGTGGAAACGCTATCGGGGCGGCTCCATCTGCGCATTGCTTTCTTTTGGAGAAGATCATGTGAAGAATCGTATCCGTCATGTGCTGGACTATCGCAAGCCACCGTTTTGGATGTTGGTGGGGGCGGCAGCAGTGATCGTGGTATTGGTGGTGTGCCTGTGCAGCAATCCGGGCAGCGGGGGAAATGCACAGGATGCAGTCAACGCGGATAATGGTGCAGAGACCGGAACAGATGCAATAGAAGAGGCGGATAGAACCGATGCAACAGACGAAGCGGCAGGGGATTTAGCGGCGGACGACGCAGACTATGAGACTGCGAAGGCAGAATGGCTGGCGGCATTTGCGCAGGGGATCCACAACAGAGAAGAATTTGGTGCCCTGTTTGATGTGACAGCGTTGGAGGATAGCAGCTCTTTTGCCGGACAGGACGGCATCCAATACCTGGGATACAATGGTGTTACCGCGAGACAGCTGCACCGGCGGATACTGGATGGAGACACTGAAGCACGTGAGATCTACAAGGACCCGGTGAAGGCGGCGGAAGCTTTGCTGAATCTGCAGGGCGGTCGAGGAATTTACACACAGGTGCATTATGAGGGAAGACCGCAGTATGAGTTCTACCGGGAAGACCCTGACCGTTTTAGTGAAGGCACGGTGTTGAACATAGAATATACTTTTGCGGACGGCTCCATTGTCAACATTCCCATGGTGATGACAGAGGAGAGCAGTCAGATCTGGCTGTTATCCGTGGGGGATAAAGACAGCAATGTAAGGCATTCCTACGGTCCCTTAGATGGTGAGACGCAGGCGAGAGTCGTCTATGCGGAGTACATTCCGGTAAACTTAAGCCTGAATAGTACGGTGGAAATGTTGACGCAGCGTATGGAGTACACACGGGTGGATCCCGGGTCTTTAGTGGATGTGAGACCTTTCTATCAGATATCCAGTTATGGCATCTATGCAACCAACGATGATGGACTGGAATGTGTGGTTCCGGGATATATAGCGCCCGGATATGTGGCACAGGGATGGTCTGCGGTATCCACGGAGTACCGGTATTTCTACACTTCTAATCGGCATACGGGAGAAACGGCGCATCCGGACAATCGACAGGGTAATGTCCTGCTGTATTATCTGGCATCTTCCAATTATCAGGAGGGAGACCCGGAGATCTGGATCGACACGATCAGAGAGTATGATACTTCGCAGCAGACCGGAGAAAACGGAATCACAGACTGGAAGCTGCCGGCAGAGGCACAGGATTTTTACAAAGCAGCGTTCCGTGTGGAGGACGGCTACTGGGTATTTGACAATAGTGACAGAAGTAAGCAGCTGAAGATCCCACTGCTGTCTGCCAGCCCGGTATGGAACGGGAAAATGGCGGCAGATCTGACAGCAGAGGAAACGGATGCTTATGCTGCGGCACAGAGACAGGATGTTCTGACGAATGTGGGAATTGTGTATGATCTGTCCGAGCGGGCAGCGCAGGAGACTTATGCTCTGTTAGATCTGGATGGGGACGGCAGTGCAGAACGGATCATATTGCGGTCCCGGATGGCACAGGCAACAAACGAGCCGGATCATTCGCCCCTGGACGAGTATGTATTTGCGGTGAACACCACAAGGGGCGAGACGCGGACAGCACAGAATCTGGGGAACAGTATCTATGCATTCAGTCCGGATGGCAGACAGATATTGCTGGCACTTACGCGGAGAGACGAGTGGGGAAAATACGAGAGTATTCTATTCCGCTATGCGAAAGGCGAGTTACAGGAAATGGGTAGCTTCGCACATGATATCAGGGATATCTGGGTGGAGGACGGTCAGATCATTACGACGCAGAGCTACGATTATACCTTACAGAGAGAGAATCTACAGGTCGTATACCGCATTGGAAGTGACGGGAAGCTTCAGGAAGTGCCCGTGGACCGTTATGCATTGCCGGATTTTAACACACTGCATTCCCTCACCCGGGATATTGAAATCTACAGGGATCCGGAGATAAGCAGTGAGCGATTTACCGTCAGCGCAGACCACGCTGTCTATCTGCGGTACCTGGATGGCAGCAGACAGTGGCTCTGCGTAGAGACCGAGAATGGCGTCAAAGGGTGGCTTAGACTGGCAGATTACACTGCCGAGGAGGCTTGGGCTACTTTTAACGATCTGATGCCACATGGAGGATGATAACAACTTATACTGGAAACAATTAATAAAAATAAAAAAAGTTTCCAGTATAAGAGAAACTTTTACTTTTGTAGGTAAAAAATAGACATTGACAGAAATGGTTTACAGGATGTAACATAAATGTGTTACAGCTTGTAAACCATTTTGCGTTATAAGATATGATAGATATAGTGGGAACAGAAAGTGAGGAATTACAATGTCGGAATATACCATGGGAGCTGTGGAGATGCGTTTTGCGGAGATCATCTGGGAGCATGAACCGGTCTCGTCCGGGGAACTGGTGAAGCTGTGCGAGCAGGAGCTGAACTGGAAGAAATCCACGACTTATACAGTCCTGCGGCGCCTCTGCCAAAAGGGGATTTTTACCAGTGAGAACGGGACTGTCACCTCACTGATGTCGAGGCAGATGTTCCAGGCGAGACATAGTGAGGAGATCATTGAGGAGTCCTTCGCGGGATCTCTGCCTGCCTTCGTGGCGGCATTTACTTCCCGGAAGAAGCTGTCTAAAAAAGAGATCAAAGAGCTGAAGAAGATCATAGAAAATAACGGGGGAGCAAAGGAATGACAGGGATGGCAATGATGCAGATACTGGTCAGAATGAGTCTTCAGGGAAGTATCATCATAGGAATCGTGTTGCTCCTCAGAACGCTATTTAGAGGACTGCGGATCTCCTACCGGTACTGTGTGCTATTGTGGGGAATCGTCTTTTTCTATCTTATATTTCCATGGAAGATTGAAAATGAGCATGGATTCTGGCGGGCACAGCCGGAGTCGATGGTAGTGGCGGTGAGTGCGGATGGACCGACCGTGGTGACGGGACTGGGAACGGTTATTGCGCCGGGACAAAATGCTGTGCCGGAGCAGAATGCTACAACGGGGCAGAGCACTTTGCCCGAGCGGACGACCGGAACGGATGCGATGACAGAACAGAGTGTGAATCCCGAAGCAGGATCGGACGCGCTCACAGCAGCGGATACGCAACCTGCAGGCACGATATCCGCGCTTGTTGCAGTCGCCACATTTTCCCAGGCTGCCTTTTGGGGTGAATGCCTGTGGCTGGCAGGAATCCCCTGTTTTCTCGCCTATTTTATCTTTTCTTATGTAAGAATGAAGCGTCGTCTGGCAGAAAGCCTTCCCGTGGAGGAGGGAGTACATTACGTGGACGGCATTCGTACGCCGATGGTATTCGGGATCCTGCGCCCGCAGGTCTATCTGCCGGTGGGGATGAACCCGGAATTCTATGACTGTGTGCTGCAGCATGAGCGGATGCATCTGCGCCGCCTGGATTATCTGTGGAAAATACTGACATATCTGATCAGCATTGTGCATTGGGTGAACCCAGTGGTCTGGCTGGCGTATTATCTGTTGTGTTGCGATATGGAAAAAGCCTGCGACGAGGCGGTGACGGAGCAGCTGGAGCCGGAGGGCAGGCAGGAATATGCCACCGTACTGTTATCCATGGCAGTCGATACGACTGCGCGCAGGATTTTCGCGGCACCGGTGTGTTTCGACGAAGGTGATATCAAGGGCAGAATCCGGCATATTTTGAAAGGACGCAAGACTGCAGGGAAGCTTGCGGCGCTGGCAGTGGAGCTGTGCGTCGTGGTGGCACTGATATTACTGACACAGAAAGGTGCCGTAACGGAGCAGGAGCCGGAGGCAGGAAATGCTGCAGGAGAGACTGCTGACAGTGTGACAGCGGAGAGTGATGCAGAGAAAGATGCGGATCTGCCGACATTCTATATCCGCCGGGCGGAGGATCTGCAGATCAGCAGCCCGCTTCGAATCGAGGAGCAGTATATCACCGACCGTGTCACGGCATGGAATCATTATTATATTGATGCGGACGGTGTCCTCTGGGGCAGCGGTTATAATCAGAACGGGCAGCTGGGAAACGGCAGCTACGAGACAGATCTGGACCTAGGAAAAATGGATGCAGTCCAGATCGCGGATCATGTGGTCTCTGTGGACTCTAACCTGAATAACAATTTCTGCATCTACTTGACCGACGACGGGAAACTATACGGAATGGGGCTGAATATGGCAGGGCTCCTGTTAGGGAAAGACTCTGTGAAACAGGTGTACAGCGATGGTGATAATGACCGTGTGTGCACACCGGTGCTGCTGATGGAAAATGTGCGATATGCCAGAGCCGGCAGGGAGGCAATCGTTGCGTTGCAGGAGGACGGAAGCGTCTACTGGTGGGGACAGATGCGGACGACGACCAGCACCTATGGCAGTGATTACGATGCTTACTGGACGGTGGAAGAGAACCAGGCCAATCCGGTGAAAATGATGTACCTGGAGCCCCGAAAGGTACTGGAGAACTGTGTCTATGTGGATATCAGCGCCTGGAACGGTGCGGCAATCACGGAGACTGGTGATTTGTACATGTGGGGACTAAACATCTTCGGACAATGCGGTGTTGCGAAAAGTGAGAATATCCATGACTTTGTCTGGGCACCGCAGAAAGTGCTGGAAAATGTCAGTATGGTATGGCTGGAGGCAATCCGGCAAAATGACGATGGAATCGATTTGGAGCTGGAGAACTTAAGCTGGGCAGTGCATTCATATACCTTTGATAACTTTGCGCTGCTGCAGGACGGAACATTGCTGGCTGCCGGGGAGAATCTGGGCAAAGATTCCGTGACGACCGTAGTGGACGGGGATTCGTACCAGGCGGGATCCCACCGCGCATCTTTCGGCTTCGTGCCGGTGAAAGCGGCTGTTTACTCCACGGAGTATAATAGAGAGATCCTGGCGGAATTTACATGGGGAATGTCCAGAGAGGATGTCCGGTCGCTGTGTACGTATGCTGGACTGCAATTTTATGTCGGCGGAGAAGACGACGGAATCTATATCGAAGACAGTAGATACCTCTGCTACTTTGACGAAGTTCAGAGCGGTGGACTGAGTGCGCTCACGATCCAAACCGGCAGCAGCCGTGATGAAAGATTTACGGTGGACGAGACTACCCTGGAGGAAGTTAAACAGATCGTTACCGATGCCGGAGGCACGTTGACGCTGCTTACCCCCGCGGGGGATAATCCCTGGGAGATCTGGCAGTATGCAGACACCGCACAGGGAACCCTCTACTGGTTTACGGTATCTCAGGGAAAAGTCACAGCCATCACCGAGAAGCAGCTGACAGCAGAAATTTTTGATAGACAACAGGAGCAGAAGGGCGTATTAATTGGAAAATATTAATTCTTTATGAAATTAGGTATTTTAATTGACATATTTTTTGTAGACAGCTAATATGATATTAACGACAGGCAACTTGAGTGTCTGCCAAGCGCAGAAGTAAGGTGTTGTGCCAGAGAGCAGTGCCTTATGAGCTTTATAAGGGTTTGACATTTACCACAATCTGGCTAGAGACCGTAGGTCTTGAAAGAAAATGTCGAAGGCTCTGCTATATCGGCAGAGCCTTCTTTTTTAGGGGGAATAGATTTTATGCGGAATATAAAAGATTGTGTAAACGCCTTCCTTCCGCTTCTAAATACGGAATACGAGATTGTATTGGGAAGAAAAGGGGTAGCTGTAACTCTCAGAATTGCTTTTAATAAAAAAGACTGTTTTCATTTAATGGGATTGCAGTATTTAATTGATCGACCTGAGTTAAACCGGGATAGAAGAAAAGTATTTGATGGAATAGTGGCGGGGAGTATTACCACAGAACAGGTTGAATCATCCGATTTTTATGGGAAAATTGAGGACAGAATTAACTTTTTACCATTGTTGGAACAATTGCTGGATAGTAATGACACTGTGTTTAAATATAATCAAAAGGTGAATTTGTATTCAGTGATAGATGCAGATTATCTGATGAAAAATAAGCTGGAAGAGAGAAATTTGTATCTGTTTTTATCACAGGGTAAAGATGAAAAGTATTTTTGTAGGTCTTTTTTTCCAGAAGAGAAGAAAGATTATACAAAGAATCAGGCATTGTGGACAATGTTGTATAAAAAGAAATATAACCTTAGTACAGGAACAGAAGTCGTTTTGTATGATAGATTAACAAAAGAGCAATAACTTACGGATTATGGGAAAGAGGATCAATTATGAGTGAAAAATATAAAATGATCATTTTGGCGCTGACAGCCTGTCTGTTGACGGGATGCGGTGCCGGAGAGACGAGTGTTTCAGAAAATATGACGGCGGAGAGACAGTCAACAGAGCCGGTGGCGGAGACTACCACAGAGACAGCTTCTGCTACGACAGAGATCCCGCAGGAAACCCCGTCTCAGGAAGCCACTGCTGTACCCAAAGAAATCACCATAGACTTCACCGGAATCACGGAATTTCACCCGGAGGGGACCCCCGTACAACCCTATTCCCTGAAGATTTTGTCCGAGACGAACAACAACATCACCATGGCGGATGAATGGTACAACGCATCCGAAGACATCGATCTTCCTATGATCGGCGAGAACTGGGACTGCTTCTATGATGAGAATTACACCTACCAGTGGGACGACGGGAAACTCAGTATTTTCGATGGTGAGAACTGCTTGTATGTACTGGAATATCCCACAGATAAATGGTATGTCAACGGCAATAACGCCCGGCTTGAGAATGGGATCTTCTATGGGGCATCGGTAATGAACGGCTATGCCCAGCCGGACACCTGCTTTATGTTTGCCTATGACCTGGAAAATGAGAAGCTGCTGTGGCGAAGTGCCGATCAGACCTACAACAGTATGAATTTCCTCGTAAAAGGCGACGTGATCTTCTGTGGCTATGGCTTTACCGCAGAGGATGACTACCTCTACCAGCTGGATAAAAATACCGGAGAAGTGATCGACCGTCTGCCCTTGAAAAAGATGCCGGATCTCATGGCAGAGAAGGATGACAAATTGTATGTCCATACCTATAGCTACGATTACGTGATCGAGGTACAGTAGGTTGGCTGTTCCATCACCGGTTCAGCCACCACACGCCAAGGTTCAGATACCCCGCGAACGTAACCCACAGCAAATAGGGCAGCATCTGCCATGCGGCGGGTTTTGAAATTTTCGCAAATGCCTGCATGGTGGCGAAAATTAGTACCCACAGGACGACGAGCCACAAAAAGGCGAACAGATACCAGCCCAGGTTGAAGAACCAGATGGACCAGAAGAAATTGAATATCAGCTGTATAGCATACAGGGTGAGGGCTTTCGTGTCCTCGCCTTTTTGCATGACGACGAGATAGGAGGCAATGCCCATGAGGACAAACAGGATGCTCCATACCACCGGGAAGACCCACATGGGCGGCGTCAGGGGCGGCTGTGCCACGGCTTCGAATGTCTTCATGCCTTTTCTCGTGACCCAGGCGGAAAGCCCACCCACAGCAAGGGGAATGGCAACGGCGGTAAAGAGATTTTTCCAGTGAATATTTTTAAATGTCTGTCTGAGATCCATGGAGATACTCCTCTCAATAAAAATCTGCAAAATGACACAATCTGTTCCATAGACAGTCTATGCATAAATCCACTCCGTTATGCTCAGCGCAAGCATAAAAAGAGACACTTGCAATTACTGCTGGCAACTATGCTATAATACAGATAGAACTTACAAAAAGTACAGACAAAATTTACAAGGCAGAAAGGTAATGAGATAGGTTAAGATATGAGTACGGAAAACACACAGGGTTCCCTGACGAAAGAAGCGGTCCGGCTGGCATGGCCGGCGGTCTGTGAATCCTTTTTTATCGCACTGGCAGGTATGGTGGATACCTTCATGGTGAGTACCCTGGGAGCAAATGCGGTGGCAGCGGTTGGTCTGACCACGCAGCCGAAGTTCCTGGGACTGGCACTGTTCATCGCGGCAAATGTGGCGATTTCCGCCCTGGTGGCGCGTCGTTTTGGAGAAAAGAGACAGCAGGCAGCCAACGAGATTCTGGTCATGACCATCGTGTTCTGCATCGCGGCAGCAGTTCTCATCAGTGCCCTGACGGTGGGATTTGCAGACCAGATCATTGAGTTCTGCGGCTCCAATGGGGACACCCACGCCATGGCGGCGAGGTATTACCGCATCATTATGGGAGGTATGATCTTTAATGTATTATCCATGGGCATCAATGCGGCACAGCGCGGTGCCGGGAATACTATGATTGCCCTGCGGACGAACTTGATCTCCAACCTGGTGAATATCTGCGGTAACTATCTGCTGATTAACGGACACTTCGGTTTTCCGGCACTGGGGATCACCGGTGCGGCGATCGCCACGGTATTCGGTACTGTGGTGGCATGTGTCATGAGTATTGTATCGATTTGTCCGAAGGAAGGCTTTATCAGCATTCCTTATATGATCGAGCATCATATCCGCCTGCGGCTGGAACCGCTGCTGGAGATCATCAAGGTCGGTTATTCTGTATTCATCGAGCAGGTGTTGATGCGTGTGGGATTTATGTCTACCGCCATGATGGCAGCGAAGATGGGCACGGAGGCAATGGCAGCGCATCAGGTTGGCATGAATATTCTGGGACTTACATTTTCCTTTGGTGACGGTATGCAGGTAGCCGCGGTGGCACTGATCGGCAGGAGTCTGGGAGAGAGATTACCGGACAAGGCGAAGAGCTACGGAGCTATCTGCCGCCGCATCGGTCTGGGAATCTCTATAGCTTTGGCAGTGCTTTATTTCTTTGGCGGCGAGACGATTTACCGGATGTTCTTCCAGGAGGAAAGCATCGTGGCATATGGCGTGAACATTATCCACTGTATCTGTATCATCGTGCTGTTCCAGGTATCGCAGGTCATTTACATGGGCTGCCTGCGTGGCGCGGGAGACACGGCATATACGGCAATGGCTTCCACCATCAGCGTGACCCTGATCCGTACGGCGGCTTCCTATATCTTTGGATTCACGCTGGGGCTGGGAATGACCGGTATCTGGATGGGCATATTGGCGGATCAGGTTTCCCGTTTTCTGTTTGCGTCGATTCGTTTCCGGCGGGGAAAATGGGTATCTATTAAGATTTGATGCAGACTTTTAATACAAAACAAAAAAATTCCGGAGCGATGCCAAAGTCACTCCGGGAGTTTTTTTGTAGATGCCACAGTATTCAAAAATTATTTTGTCTTCAAGGTCTTTTTCATGGCGGAAAAAGTTTCTGCGCTGATCACGTGCTCAATCCGGCAGGCATCTTCGGCAGCCACGGTGGGATCCACGCCGATGGAGGTCAGCCAGTCCGTGAGAAATGTGTGACGTTCATAGATTTTCTCCGCAATTTCCAGACCTTTATCCAATAAGGTGATATAGCCTTCCTTATCCATTTCGATGTATTCCCCATTGCGAAGATTCTTCATTGCCACGCTGACGCTGGGTTTGGACACACCCAAATCGTTGGCGATATCAATGGAACGAACCACGCCGTTTTTTTTCTTCAGAACAAGGATTGTTTCCAGATAATTCTCCGCAGATTCTTGTATTTTCATGTAATAACCATACCCTTCCCATACATGGCATTTTCTGCCATTCATTCCACCTTTATATAGTAGTATTAGAATAGCAGAAATGGCGAAGAAATGCAAGGTTTGGACTTAATGAGAAAATATATCATTTACAATTTCCTACAAAAATTCTATAAAAAACATATTGACAGTAAAATAAGGTTAGTATATACTAACCTATGAATTGAGAATGAATATCATTAAGAACTAATGAGAAACCATCAAAAAACAGTTCAATACTATTGAAGGGAAGGACGTGGATATGATGCCCCTGAGTATGGTAAGTGCCGGAGAAGAGAATACGATCCAGAGGATCGGCGGCAAAGAGGAGACGAGGAAGTTCTTAGAGACCCTTGGATTTGTAGTAGGTGGTAAAGTGACAGTTGTGTCCCAGACCGAAGGCAACCTGATTGTTAATATTAAGGAATCACGTGTAGCCATCGGCAAGGATATGGCCAATAAAATCATGGTGTAGCGGGAATCGTTCCACCAAAAAAGATGCTAATAGGAGGAGAAAATGAAGACATTGAAGGAAGTTCCCTGCGGTCAGACCGTAAAGGTAACCAAACTGAATGGTGAAGGTCCTGTCAAGAGACGTATCATGGACATGGGCATTACCAAAGGTGTTGAGATCTATGTGAGAAAGGTTGCTCCTTTGGGAGATCCCGTAGAAGTAACTGTCAGAGGCTATGAGCTGTCTCTTCGTAAGGCAGACGCTGAGATGATTTGCGTCGAGTAAATTATCTTTTTTTTAGCAGGAAGGTTAGCTGGAACTAATTAGTGAAAGCTAATCGCAATGTGTAACTATGCAGAGTCAGGTAAATATCGTCAAATATTCGTTGAATGCTGGCATTCGTAAGAATATTTTATGATATTTAGATGACGAAGTAACCACATGAGCAAAAGAGAAGCTCTGAAAGAGCGTTTTGCGAATGGAGTCTGAATAGTTATCTAAATGATTTTAGAGGAAAGAGGTAGAAAAATGGCAATTAAGATTGCACTTGCAGGTAACCCTAACTGCGGTAAAACAACACTTTTCAATGCTCTGACCGGTTCCAATCAGTTCGTAGGTAACTGGCCCGGCGTAACCGTTGAGAAAAAGGAAGGTAAATTAAAGAAACAGTACGGCGGTAACGGTGATGATGTGATCATCATGGACTTGCCCGGTATTTATTCCCTGTCTCCGTACACTCTGGAGGAAGTGGTAGCTCGTAACTACCTGATCGGTGAGAGACCCGATGCGATCCTGAACCTGGTAGACGGTACCAACATTGAGAGAAACTTATATCTGAGCACACAGCTGATGGAACTGGGTATCCCCGTTGTCATGGCTGTCAACATGATTGATATTGTAAATAAGAACGGTGACAAGATCAACGTAGCAAAACTGTCTGAGAAGCTGGGCTGCCCCGTTGTTGAGATCTCCGCACTGAAACTGACCGGTATCGAGAATGCTACTAAGAAGGCTATCGAACTGGCACAGAAGAAGAGCGCAGCTGCTGTGGTACATAAGTTTGCACCCGAAGTGGAGAGCGTGATTGAAGCTGTTGAGAAGAAGCTGACCGATGTTCCCGAGGAGCAGAAGAGATTCTTCGCCATCAAGCTGTTAGAGAAGGATGACAAAATCCCCGCACAGATGAAGAGTGTTCCCGATGTATCCGCTGAGATCAAGCAGTTGGAAGCTGCTATGGATGATGACACCGAGAGTATCATTACCAACGAGAGATACACCTATATCTCCTCTATTATCAAAGAATGTTACACTAAGAAGGAAGGCCAGAAGCTGAGCACTTCCGATAAGATCGATAAGATCGTAACCAACAGATGGCTGGCACTGCCGATCTTCGCAGTTGTTATGTTCATCGTATATTATGTATCCGTAACTACCGTTGGTGGCTGGGCTACCGACTGGGCAAACGATGGCGTGTTCGGTGACGGCTGGCATCTGTTCACCATCGGAACCGGCGCTTACGAAGAAGACGCAGAACCTTATGATGACGCAATGAACGTAATTAACGCATTCGTAGAAGCTGACGGTAACGAAGCTCTGGCAGAAGCCATTGACAGCGAAGCTGACGACTACGATCCCGCAGCAGCTGTAGCAGCTGTACAGGAGTTCGCAGCAGGCGTTGATGCATCCGCTACCGCAGATTACACCCTGGAAGATGAAGAGACTCTGGCAACAGAGGATGTTACTTATACCGGTGCTGATCTGGCTGATGCAGTAGAAGTATACGCAGCAGACGGCGGCGAAGCTCCCGATCCCGCAGATTACGGTATCTGGATCCCAGGTATCCCTGCTCTGTTAGAGAGCGGTCTGGATGCGATTGGATGTGCTGACTGGCTGAAAGGTCTGATCCTTGACGGTATTGTAGCCGGTGTCGGTGCAGTACTTGGTTTCGTACCTCAGATGCTGGTACTGTTTATCTTCCTGGCATTCCTGGAGTCCTGTGGTTACATGGCACGTATCGCCTTCATCATGGACCGTATCTTCCGTAAGTTCGGTCTGTCCGGTAAATCCTTCATTCCTATGCTGATCGGTTCCGGATGTGGTGTTCCCGGTATCATGGCTTCCCGTACCATCGAGAACGACAGAGACCGTAAGATGACCATTATGACTACCACATTTATTCCTTGTGGTGCGAAGCTTCCTTTCATCGCCATGGTAGCAGGTGCTATCTTCGGCGGCGCAGCATGGGTTGCTCCTTCCGCATACTTCCTGGGAATCGCAGCCATCATTTGTTCCGGTATTATCCTGAAGAAGACCAAGATCTTCGAGGGCGATCCCGCTCCTTTCGTTATGGAACTTCCCGCTTACCACTGGCCTACCGTAGGTACTGTACTGCGCAGCATGTGGGAGCGTGGCTGGTCCTTCATCAAGAAGGCCGGTACCATCATCCTGCTTTCCACCATCGTTGTATGGTTCACCACTTACTTCGGATTCACTGAGGACGGCTTCCGTATGCTGTCTGAGGATGAGATCGATATAAGTATTCTGGGTAAGATCGGTCAGTGTCTGGCATGGATCTTCATCCCTCAGGGCTTCGGTAACTGGCAGGCAACGGTTGCATCCATCACCGGTCTGGTAGCGAAGGAGAATATCGTAGGTACCATGGGTATCCTCTACAGCGCAGGCGAAGGCTCCGTATATGCCAACATGGCATCTCACTTCACCGTAGCAAGCGGTTATGCATTCCTGGCATTCAATCTGCTGTGCGCACCTTGTTTCGCAGCTATGGGCGCTATCAAGCGTGAGATGAACAACACCAAGTGGTTCTGGATTGCCATCGGATATCAGTGTGGTCTGGCATATGTGGTATCCCTGTGTATCTATCAGATTGGTACCCTGATCACCACCGGTGCTTTCGGTATCGGTACGGTAGTAGCATTCCTTCTGATCGTCGGCTTCATCTACCTGCTTTTCCGTCCTTATAAGGAGAGCACCACTCTGAAAGTTGACACCAGGAAGGTTGCTTAAGTAAAATAAGAGATAGAATTCGCCCATAGGTGGCAGGTGTGACTGCCGGCAGGCAAAGCATGATACCTATGAGTGGAGTAAACAGATTATATTACTTGCGGATCTTCGATAAGGGGATCCGCAGGATTTGAGAGTAAGAGTAAGGAGGCAGTCTATGGGAACCGTAGTTGTATTGGTGATACTGGTCGGTGTAGTCGCATTGATTGTCCGCAAGATGATAAAAGACAAGAAGAATGGAAAATCCATTCAGTGCGGTGGCGATTGCAGCCACTGTGGAGGTCATTGTGGACACTAAGGAGCAGGTAAGCTATCAGACCACGAAAATGCAGAGAGAGATTATATTGACCAAGCTGAAAGAAAAAGGCTGCCGTATTACGAAGCAGCGGCTTCGGCTGATTGATATTATTCTCCAGAATGAATGCTCCAGCTGTAAGGAAATCTTCTACCGTGCACTGGAAGAGGATGACAGGCTGGGAGTTGCAACCGTATACCGCATGGTCAATCTCTTAGAGGAGATCGGGGCTATCAGCCGCAAGAACATGTACAAGGTAGCTTACTCTGAAAATTGTATGATGGAAAATGCCTGTACCATTGAGCTGGATGACGGTTCCGTACATCATCTGTCAGCAAAAAAATGGAACTCGGTGATTCGCGCCGGCTTAAAGTCCTGCGGTTATCTGGACAAACAGAAAGTAACCAACGTGACCATCAGACCCTGCGAATGCGCAGAGCAGGTATGCTAAAATAAACCGGTGTGGGGGCAGGCGGTCTGAACGGACAATGCTGTTTTCCGCACCGGTTTTATTTATACTGGCAGTAGGGAAAAAGGATTTGTATGAAATTTTGACAGATACTGTAGCTGAGATACTTCCGGCGGGAGTATAATACTTCTGTGAAAGAAAAATAATAAGGAGACTAAACATATGGGAACTTATATTATATGTGGAGTATTGGTAATTGTGATTATTGCAGCACTGGTGGGATCCAAAAAGCATTTCAAGGGAGAAGGCGGCTGCTGCGGCGGAGGCGGTGACGTGAAGATCAAGCCGAAGCACTTGGACACAATCGTAGCAACGAAAAAGCTTCAGATCGAAGGAATGTCCTGCGTGAATTGCCAGAACCGCATTGAGAACGCCCTGAACGGTATGAATCAGGTCAATGCCAAAGCAAGCTTTAAGAAGGGTGAGGCAATAGTAAAACTCGGCGCAGACATCCCGGAAGAGGAACTGCGTGAGGCTGTGGAGAAGCTGGGATATAAAGTCACTTCCATTACCACAGAAAACTAAATCAGTAAAATCAAAAAGAAATAGCATGGCGTGAGCCATGCTATTTCAGATTGCAGATAAAAGGTTAACCGTTCTCTTTTGCAAAATATTCCTTGGTCAGCTTCACCACAACACCGGACAGCAGGAACACGGCAATCAGGTTGGGGATGACCATCAGTCCGTTGAAGGTCTCGGCGATGCTCCACATGAGTCCCAGGTTCATGGTAGCGCCCACAATGGCGGTGAGGGAATACAGCACCATGAAAGGCTTGTTGGAGCGGGAGCCGAATAAGAATTCGATACATCTGGTGCCGTACAGTCCCCAGCCGATGATGGTGGAGAAGGCGAAACAGCACATTGCCACAGCGGTGAAAATGGATACCCGGCTGCCATAGACAGCGGTGAATCCGCTGATGGTCAGTTCCGCACCGGCAGCTTCGCCGTAATTTACGGGCACGCCGCTGCACAGGATGACCAGAGCTGTCATGGTACAGATGATAATAGTGTCTACAAATACTTCAAAGATACCGAAGAATCCCTGTTTTATCGGTTTCTTCGTATCGGCGCAGGCATGGGCAATGGATCCGGTACCAAGACCTGCTTCATTGGAGAAAATACCGCGGGACACGCCCTTTTTCATACTCATGAAGAAGCTTCCTACCACGCCGCCGGTCACGGATGCGGGATTGAAAGCACCCTCGATAATAGAAGCAAATACAGCGGGGACAGACTTAATATGGAAAATGATAACACCCAGTGCCAGCACACCGAAAGCGGCGAAAAAGTAAGCCAGGAAATGCCATTTCTTATCCAGTCCGTTCTTAATATAATACATGGGACCGCCCACCAGATCTCCCTTGGAGTTGGTCTCACGGAAGTGGACCGCCAGTGTTACTTCGGCGAATTTGGTGCACATGCCCAGGATCGCGGAGATCCACATCCAGAATACGGCACCGGGACCACCGATGGCAATGGCAGGCACACCTGCCACATTACCGGGTTCCCACCGTGGCGGCGAGAGCGGTACATACCGCCTGGAAAGGCATCAGGGCACCGTCGGAGGCTTCCTTTTTCTTTATCATACGTCCCAAGGTCACCTTCATGGCATAAGGGAACTTGCGGATCTGGAGAAAATTCGTACGGATACTTAAGTACAGACCGACACCGATGATACAGATCATGGCGGGGACACCCCAGATGAAATTGTTGACAACGTTGTTGACTGCATCAATCGTGGATAACATGAATGTAATCTCCTATCATTCGTAAAACTTTACGATAAATGTAAAACACTCTTATAGATTATCACATTTGCGCTCACAGCGCTACACTTTTTCACAGTGAAGCGAATACTTCCCCAATCGGTCCTTGCACCAGGAGATCTGCGTTCTTATCCCTGGGCGTCGCACTCTTGTTGATGACCACCAGCTTGTCTCCCTGAAAATAATCAATTAACCCGGCTGCGGGATAGACAGCCAGAGAAGTGCCGCCGATGATCAGGACATCTGCCTCGTGGATGTATCTGACGGCGGCACTTAACGTCTTTTCATCCAGCCCCTCTTCATACAGGACGACGTCCGGTTTGATGATACCGCCGCATTTTTCACAGCGGGGAACGCCGGTGCTGTTTAAGATCGCATCAATTCCATAGAACTGATGGCACTTCTCACAGTAATTGCGAAGCACGGAACCGTGGAGCTCCAATACGGTCTTGCTTCCGGCAGCCTGGTGCAGCCCGTCAATGTTCTGGGTGATTACGGCACGCAGTTTTCCGGCGCGTTCCAGCTCTGCCAGCTTTTTATGCGCAGCGTTGGGCTGAGCCTTGGGGAAGAGCATCTTATTCCGGTAAAAGCGGAAAAACTCCTCCGTATGAGAGCGGTAAAAAGTATGACTGAGAATCGTCTCCGGCGGGTAATCGTATTGCTGGTGGTACAGCCCGTCCACGCTGCGGAAATCCGGGATTCCGCTCTCGGTAGAGACTCCGGCTCCGCCGAAAAATACGATGTTGTCGTAAGCAGCAACGATTTTCTGCAGTTCTTTAATCTGTTCGTTCAAATTTTCCATAGGTCAGACCTCCTTTTAAGACTGGTGTTTCGTGAATATAGTTTTCAGATTGACGATCGTGGTGCCAATCGCCAGATATTTAAACATCTGCAGCAGCATATACACACCGCAGGAATAAAAGCTATTGATAAATTTCTGCATATCTTCGGTAAACCATCCGGTGAACAGGCTGCAGCCAAAACGCAGTAAAATGGCACTGAGCAGAACACCGCAGGTCAGGATCCACAACTCCAGATCGGTTCGGTCACCATGGAAGAGACCGCAGATCACACGGACTGTCAGCACACAGAGAGCAAGCAGAGCCAGCAAAAATGCGGACTTTCCAAACAATTGATAGACGGCATTGCTTTTGTTCAGAAGAGACACCATACCAGAGCTGTAGACCTCATTGAAATCATATAAGGTCTCATCATCAATGGAATCATAATCGGATGCCTGGAATTGCGACAGCGTGGGGTATACTGCCAGACAGGAAGTAAGCGCCTCCACACGGCGGATATCCGACAGGCGCCCGGTGCTTTTGGCCAAACTGCTCAGGGCACAGTCCGTGTAACCGGCAATCTTCCATACATTTTGCAGGGTATCGGACAGGATCCCGGGAATCTCCGCAGGCAGGATGCCCCTGGACTGGGAGGAAAAATAGAGTGCCCCGCCCTGTTTTTCTGTGAAATCCCCACGGTCTATAGCGGAGCGCAGCTCAGTAAGGACATTGCCGTAAAAGGTCTGTGCACTGACGGCATCCGGGGAATATCCGGAGTCCTGCACCGCATCCCGCAGTACCCAGCTGAAATGGTCGCCGGGAATCTCCACATTACTGTTAGACCAGTCTTCCACATAGGTGTCCAGCAAAGGCTGGATTTGTTGCAACGTGGGACTGGCGGCTTCTGCCCGGGCGATCGTATCCCGGGAGATCCAGATATCGGAATTGACCTCTGTATTGCTGTCCAGGCGATAGAACAGTGACATCAGCTCGGCAAAATTTCCCTCTGTGCGGTCATTGGACAGGAATACACCATAGTGGATCTGATTGATGGTAGAAATGCTCATATTGCCGGCAAACAGGAGCAATATCGGCAGCAAAAATGTAAGGCATTGGAATAAAAGCTGTCGTCTTGTCCGCTTTTTATGAAGTATCAGTATTACATAGCCTGCATTCCATACCGTCATGACAGCGACAAACGGCAGGATCCAGACGGAATCCTCCCGGATCTGCCAGAAAAAGGCAAGCGCTATACCGGTCAGAACCGCCCAGGAAAGTTGCTTTTTCAGGGGCTGCTCCTTGCGCAGCGTCAGCCCAATCATGCCGGAAAATACGATCAATACCATCCCGGGGATAATTGCCATGCGGTACAGCCGCTGTGTCACCAGCAGTGTCAGGCTGATGGGAGAGAACAGCAGAAGCAGGTACAGTAAGGTCTGCACATAGGGATTCTGCCATCTGACAGATACTGCCCGGACGAACAGCCAGGCGCCCGCAGCCTGCAACAGCGATAACAGTACGGAGTAAGGCAGACATAATTTTTTCGCAAGGACCAGGAACAGAGGATAGCCGATGCCCTTGGCGAGAGTATAAGCGTCGTAATCGCCCAGCCATACCCCACTTAAGAGGTCATAGGCATTTTCGAACAGCATCCGGTCGTCATAGCGCTGGTCGGCGAGGATCATATAGGGGATCCGCAGCCCGGCGAGAATCCGGAAGACGGTAAAAAGCAACATTATAATAGGTAGATATTTTGTAAAATCCTTTTTAGAGGTCAGTTTGTGCATAAGAATCCTTCTTCTTTTAAGTATTATATTTATTACAGCACATTTTTCCGTAGGGGACAAGTCAACCGGTGCCGGCAAAAGAAAAATTTTTAAAAAATTAAGAAAACACTAAAGTCTGTGGTATTGAGACCGGCACGGAAGGTATGCTACAATAGACAGTATAGAAGAAATGGAGGACGTATGAGAAAGGATCGCCTGATTCCCGTAGAAAAAAGTAAAAAAGTGATTTACCTGGATCCCAGGGGCAGAGGTGTAGACCAGAAGCATTATGGAGCAAAGCTGCTGTATGTCCTGGCAGTACTCTGCGCACTGTATTGTGTGGGAATCGGTCTGTTCGTCAGTTTTGGCAGTTACTTTTTCCTGATCTGGGGCGTAATCGCCGTATTCTGTGCTGCGTGGGGCTGGATCCTGACTCACAGATCCGTACAGGAGAGAATTCCACGCTGGATCCGGATGACTTTTCGCGGGCTGGTGGCAGCGGGAATGCTGTTACTTCTTATATTAGAAGGAATGATCTTCAGTCAGTTCGGCGCGAAGGCAGAGGCAGGAGCGGATTATGTCATCATACTGGGAGCCCAGTGGAAGACCACCGGTCCCAGCTACGTATTGCAGAAACGTCTGGATAAAGCCATCGAATACCTGAATGCCAACCCGGAGACGAAAGTCATTGTATCCGGCGGACAGGGCTACAACGAACCCATCAGCGAGGCGGAAGGCATGAAAGGGTATCTTACGGATGCCGGAATCGACATGGATCGGATCCTTACAGAGGATGCCTCCACGAACACGACACAGAATCTGATCTACAGCGGAGAACTGCTGAACAAATCGGAGGACAGTGTAGTCGTTATCACCAATAATTTTCATATGTTCCGGGCAATTGCCATTGCAAGGAAGCAGGGGTATCTGCATGTGGAGGGGCTTTCAGCGGGAACCTTTCCACTTACGCTGCCGAATAATCTGCTCCGGGAGGCTTTCGGTGTGGTGAAGGACTTCATGGCAAATCATTTATAATAAGGTAATAGCAGGATTACAGGCACTTACCGCGGCATACCTGCGGGGGAGTGGCAATACAGGCAGGAAAAGAAGAGGAAAATGTTATGGATATCAATGTAGGAGACGTATTGAAACTGAAAAAACAGCATCCCTGCGGCAGCAGAGAATGGGAAGTGCTTCGCGTGGGAGCGGACTTTCGACTGAAATGTTTGGGCTGCGGTCACCAGATTATGATTGCACGGAAATTATTAGAAAAAAATGTGAAGGAAATCGTTGAAAAAGCTTGAAAAGTGCACGGGTATATGATAATATGTTTCTTCGTGAGACACTTTATTCCTTGCTCATATGTGAAATATGGGCCAGAGACCAAAAGGAGGTAACTAACATGAACAAGTACGAATTAGCCGTTGTTGTTAGCGCTAAGATCGAGGATGATGAGAGAGCAGCCGTTGTTGACAAGTGCAAGGCACTGGTTGAGAGATTCGGCGGTAACATCACAGAAGTGGACGAGTGGGGCAAGAAGAAGCTTGCTTACGAAGTTCAGAAGATGAAAGAAGCTTTCTACTACTTCATCAGATTCGAAGCTGAGAGCACCGTTCCCGCTGAGATCGAGAGCCGTGTTCGTATCATGGACAACGTGATCAGATACTTATGCGTTAGACAGGACGAGGCATAAACAGAAAGCGAGAAGCGAAATATGAATAAAGTAATTCTTATGGGACGTTTAACAAGGGATCCTGAGGTGAGATATTCTCAGGGAGCTACCGCAACAGCGATCGCTCGTTTTTCCATTGCAGTAGATAGAAGATTTAAGCGTGATGGCGAGCCGGATGCTGATTTTATTAACTGTGTAGCGTTTGGTAGGACTGGCGAGTTTATCGAGAGATACGGTCACAAGGGAACAAAGTTTGTTGTGGAAGGACGTATCCAGACCGGCAGCTATACCAATAAGGATGGACAGCGTGTGTACACTACTGATGTAGTGGCTGAGAATGTAGAGTTCGCAGAGAGCAAGAATGCATCTGCTGGCAGCAATGACGGTGGATACCAGAACGCTGGTTTTGGTGGTGGTAATAATGCCCCCGCTCCTTCCGGAGCCGGTGATGGCTTTATGAACATCCCTGACGGCATCGATGAAGAATTACCCTTTAACTAAGTTTCAGTGACAAGCGGAGCTGACACCCGCCTCTGCCCTGACAGATTCCGATAGGAGGTAATAATAATGGCTTTTAATAAGACTGAGAAGACCGATTCTCCGATGAGAAAAAAAGGCGGTATGCGTAGAAGAAAGAAAGTTTGCGTATTCTGCGGTAAAGATAACGTAATCGATTACAAGGATACAGCTAAGCTGAAGAAGTACGTATCCGAGAGAGGTAAGATCCTTCCTCGTCGTATTACCGGTACTTGCGCAAAGCATCAGAGAGCACTGACCGTTGCTATTAAGAGAGCACGCCACGTAGCTCTTATGCCGTACGTAGCTGAATAATTCAGACTAAGACAGAATTAAGAGACCAGTCGCGAAAGTGGCTGGTCTTTTTGCTTACTTTTACCAGGAAGATTTTTGTTGACAAATAATAAAAATGTTAGTACTATTATTTCAAAGCATATATTCTAACGATTCTGGTAGCGAGAGCTGTTCCACATATCTATATCATTTCAATGAATTCTATGCTTTTACATCACCTTAATTATAGATAGCATAGTGCGTTGAATGACAAGTGGAAAAGTAAAAAGTATTTCTTTCCGGTCTCATGTACTATGAGAACAGGAGAACATATGAAGAGACGCAGCTACGAATTACTTATGGCAAATAAGAAATACAAGGATACTATTTTCCGTTGGATTTTTTCGGAGATTGAGAATCTGCTATCTTTGTATAATGCAGTGACCGGAAAAAATTATCAGAATCCGGAAGACTTGGATATTGTGACTTTGGAAAATGCCATTTACATGGGCATGAAAAATGACCTGGCGTTTGTACTGGAAATGGGATTGTATCTGTATGAACATCAGTCTACCTATAATCCGAATATTCCGTTGCGGGATCTGTTCTACATAGCCAGTGAATATCAGGATCTGGTAGATGAAAAGTCCCTGTATTCTTCCGGCATCCAGAAGATCCCGACACCGAATTTTCTGGTGTTTTATAATGGTACAGACCGGAATGTTCCGGATCGAATGGAACTGTGTTTGTCGGATGCTTTTGAGAATCCGACACAGGATCCGGCACTGGAACTGAAAGTGACGATGTTGAATATTAATGCCGGATACAACGAAGAGTTAATGAAGAATTGTCATGTTTTGTGGGAATATGCCCAGTATGTGGCGAGAGTCAGAAAATACGCAGAGGAAATGCCGCTGAATGAGGCAGTGGAACTGGCGATAACCGAATGCATTCATGAGGGAATCCTTGCGGAATTCCTGCAGCACAATCGGGCGGAGGTATACAAGGTGAGTATATTTGAGTATGACAAGGAAAAAGAAGAAAAGAAACTCCGCAAGGCTGAGCGAGAGTGTGGAAGAGAAGAAGGAAGAAAAGAAGGAAGAGAAGAAACGCTAGAATTGATCTCTAAGATGAGCAACGGTGGGGATATAGATAAGATCCCACGACTGAAAGAGCCGGGAGTTATGGAAGAAATGAAGGAAAAGTATGGAATAGAGTGGTAAAAAGAGCACGCTTATATGAGGCATTTGTATAAGCGTGTTTTTAGTAGCGGTATTTGATGGAGCAGAGGGAGGCAGATTCCGAGAAGGGCAGAGAAGTCCTGGGGCGGATCATGAGGGTGTCAGAAGAAATCCCCATCTACGTGTCATCTAACGAAGTGTTATCCCAAATCTCAGGATTCAAGCTGGCACGGGGCATGCTTTGTGCCATGCGGCGAAGAGAACTACCGAGGATGGAGGAACTGTGCTGGGATGCCAGACGCATTGCTATTCTGGAAAATGTGGTGAACCCCACGAACGTAGGAGCCATCTTCCGTTCCGCAGCAGCATTGGGGATTGATGCGGTGTTTTTGACCGCAGGCTGCAGCGATCCGTTGTACCGTCGTGCGGCGAGAGTCAGCATGGGGACGGTATTCCAGGTGCCCTGGACATTCCTGGGAGCGGATGACTGGGCAGACGGAACCATGGAACAGCTGCGTGACATGGGGTATCGTACCGCGGCAATGGCATTAAAGGAAGACAGCCTGTCGCCGGATGCTCAGGTATTACATGAGGCGGAAAAACTTGCCATCATCCTGGGTACGGAAGGGGAAGGTCTGGCAGCGGACACCATCGCAGAATGCGACTATACCGTGTGCATCCCCATGGCAAGAGGCGTGGATTCCCTGAATGTGGCGGCAGCCAGTGCCGTGGCTTTCTGGGAACTGTGCAAGTAAATAAGCGAAAACATATATAAATATAAGCACTTGGATTTCGATAACCGATTGAAATCTGAGTGCTTTTTTAGTCAAAAAAATACAAGTAAAGAAATCAATTTATTCCTATTTGCCATATGTAGAAAAACGATATCATAAGACTATCAAAAAGACCTGCGGGATGCAGGCGAAAAGGAGGAAGCTTATGAGAAAGAAGAAACTTATTGCATTGGGGTTGAGCTTGTGCATGACCGTAGCCACGGTGCTTACCGGCTGTGGAAGCAGTGGGGAGACATCAGCTGATACAGGAACCATGGCAAAGACTACGGAAGCGGTAAAAACAGACGCGACGGTGGAAGATGGGGATTCACAGGAACCGGTTACGCTGACGGTTCTTGCCGGTCAGTCTACTACGGATGCCGGTATCGAAGACTTTATTGATGCTGCACTGGCTGAGAAGTACCCTTATATCACACTGGAGTGGGAATGCGTAGGCTGGAACGACCTTGCCGGAAAAATGCAGATTTATCGCCAGTCAGGAATGCCGGATATCATTGTTGGTAAAGCACAGGATGTAGGAATGTATGCTCCTCTTGGCATCCTGGGAGCCATTGATGATGAGTATCTGGACAGGGGACTGGATGCGGCGAGAGAAAATGTAACAATCGACGGAACTACTTACGGACTGGTATATAATGCATTGTATCAGGGTGTATACTACAACAAGGACATGTTCAAAGAGAACGGCTGGGACATTCCTGAGACCCAGGAACAGCTGCAGGCAATTATTGATGACTGTAATGCGAAAGGAATTACACCCTTTGCCAGTCATATGGTAGATACTTGGTCTATTGGTAATGTGACCATGCAGTTTGCCATGAATGACGTATTTAATAAGACACCGGATTGGGGCGATCAGTTCCGCGCGGGAAAAACTTCTTTCAGCACGGATCCCGACATGCAGACCGCATACAAATATAATAAGCTGATCTATGACAACACTTTCCCGGATACCTTCTCTGCAGAACAGACAGAATGTGATGCAAGAATGGTAAACGGTGAGGCGGCTATGAAAGTGTCCGGTTCCTGGTCTATTCAGAACTTCCTGGATATTGATGAGAACTTCAATTTTGGCATCTTCCCGTTCCCTAATCAGACAGGTGATTCCAAACTGATCTTCGAACCAAATATTACCTTTATGAGCAGTGCAGATACCGAACATCAGGATGCAATCAACAAAGTATTTGATGTGCTGACTTCTGATAAAGACCTGGCAGTACAGATTTATGATTTTACCAAGACAGCACCTATGTTAAAGGATGTAACACCTACTTATCCGAATCCCAGCCAGACAGATATTGATAAGTACGCAGCAGAAGGCCGTATTGTGGATGTTACTTTAGGCAATAATCAGCTTGTATGGGGCGGATTCCAGGATGAAAATGCTATGGACATCGCAGCATGGCTGATCGGTGATGAGACTTTTGAAGATGCTTTGAAAGCATCGGATCTTCGTGTAGATACCAGCAGCTCAAATTAAATAACGACCGGTCAATACCGGAAAGATGGGAAAAGGGACGGTGCCGATGGAGAGACGACATTGTCCCCTTTCCACTCTGATGGATAGAAGCAAAAAGCATGGGAGGAAACAACGTATGAAAATTGGTAAAAAGAAAGGAATGGAACAGAAATTATTCTGGCAGTACTTTTTGATCGTCTTGCCGGGGCTGGTATTATTTACCATTGGACTGATCCTGCCATTGATCCTGTCGGTAAGATATTCCCTGACAGATTGGAACGGTATGGATCTGGAAAAAACGTTTATCGGATTCAGAAACTATATAAAAATGTTTAAAGATCAGGAATTCTGGGATGCCTGGATTTTTACTATCAAGTTTACCATATGGAATACCATTATTCAGAACATTGGGGCCCTGCTTTTAGCCATGGCAATGGACAGTGGTATTCGTGCCAAGAAGATATATCGTACAGTGTTCTTTGCACCTTGTCTGATCAGTGCGCTGGTAGTAGGATTTATCTGGCTGAAGATGTTTTCTAATGTACTTCCTGCGATTAATGATGTATTGGGAACCAATATTAATTTCATGCTGTTCGGAAGCAAAAAGACGGTATTGTCGGGACTGCTGATCGCCAATAACTGGCAATGGATCGGTTATTGGAGCCTGATTTATCTGGCGGGACTTCAGTCCATTCCTTCCGACCTTTATGAGGCAGCCAAGATGGATGGTGCAGGTCCTTTGAAGAAATTCCTCAATGTGACCATTCCCATGCTGGCACCATCCATCACTATCTGCGTAGTGGGTATCACTACCGGTTCCCTGAAAGTATATGATCTGCTGCTGTCTTCGACGAACGGCGGTCCCGGCAGAGCTTCCGTATCTGTAATCTACAAAATTTACAGTACAGCGATTGACAGCCGAAGATATGGCTACGGCTCCGCAATGACGGTATCTCTTGTTATCGTACTGCTGCTGGTGGCTGTCATACAGGTAAAGCAGTTAAAGAGTAAGGAGGTGCAGGCGTAATGGCAAAGCAAAAGGAAAAAGTAATCAGAGAAAAAATAAAGCCGGGGACCATTGTGCTTCAGATCTGTATGACACTTTTGGCATTGTTATTTGCAATGCCGGTGCTCATTATTATCAATTATTCGCTGAAGACGAAAAAAGAACTGTACATAAACAGTCCACTGTCACTGCCGTCCTCCCTATACCTTGAAAATTATAAAAAAGCGTTTACCAAACTGGATATGGGGACTACTTTTTTCAATACAGCATGTTATACTATACTTAGCGTTATTGTATTGGCAATTCTATGTGGTATTACAGCATGGGCCATTGCGCGGTGCAGAAGCAGACTTTTCAAATTTATTTATATCTATTTTATTGTGGGCATTCTGATTCCGGCACAGGCGCTGTTCCTTCCTATCTATACCATCGGATATAAAATGCACCTGGTGAATACGAGATTCGGTATCGTGTTCATCTATGTGGCTACCGGAATGGCATTCGGTGTATTCCTGATGACCAGCTTTATGTCAACGGTTCCTCTGGAACTGGAGGAAGCAGCCAGAATCGACGGCTGTTCTCTGGTCAGAACTTATTTTTCTGTAGTGCTGCCGCTGCTGCGTCCGGCGATGGCGACACTGATCATTATGCAGGCGTTCCAGATTTGGAATGATTATCTGATGGCAAGCTTATACGTTAGTAAAAAACAATTAAAAACCTTGATCGTTGCCATGCAGGCGTTGTTCTCGGCACAGTCCAGTGACTATACCACTGCCATGGCGGCTATCATGATTTCCGTTCTTCCAATGGTTGTATTGTTTGTATGCCTCCAAAAGTATTTCATCAAGGGTATGACCGTGGGAGCCGTAAAAGGATAAAGTATGTTCAAACAAAAGAACTCCAGTATGCGCAACCGTATCCAGCTTGTATGCACCAGCAGCCTGCTAATTATGCTGCTGGGCATTACTGCGTTGTTTCGAAGTACTTCCATGAAGATTATTTATCAGCAGACCAGGAACAGTATGTATCGTTCCATGGAAAATATGCAGAATGATATGGACGCCATTTTGCAGAGAATCGAGTACGGTCTCCTGAATGTGTATGAGCAGAGGGAGCTGGTGGAGGATATGAAAAGCGGGATTTCCTCGGAAAAAATCTGGAGTGAGCATTATTTTGTGGCAAAGGATATTGTTTCAGACGGATTTAAAGAGGAAGACGCAGTGGTGGCTTTATATGTTTACGACAGACATAACCACCTGATCAGCAATTATCGTCATGCAGTGACGCCGGCCTATGATTATCCGGAGGATATTTTCGGAACGGATTCCAGTAATGACCAGATGTTGTCGGAATATATAGCATCCGGCTCCCGGGACATGCTGATATCCAGCTATTATAACGAATCCAGGAACCGAAAAATAGCCAGATTTGCATTGAATATGTACAACGGCAGTACTTATATCGGATGTATTGTATGCGACGTGGACAGTAAGATATTTAAGGACGTCATGAAACGGTATGCCGCAGAAGATAATAATATGATCTGGATGCAGCCGGAGGGAGATATTCCTGTGTGCAGTTACGGAACTCTGGATGACAATTACTATAAAACTTATGAGAAATTTGTATCAACCATTCAGGAAGGGGATCTGAACAAAAAAGAGAAGTGGACGGTAGACGAGGGGATTTTGTTCTGCTTTCCCGAGAGCCATTATAATCTGGAATTATATGCGTATATGCCAACATCTATGCTGATGAGAGATCAGAAAGAATTAATGAAAAGCTTTCTGATCATTGCCGTATCTGTTGCTCTGTTTTCCCTATGTTTGTCTACAATTATGGCGGGATATATGGTGAAACCTTTACAGAAGATTACAGAGACCATGGGAAAAATTCGGGAAGGAGATATGCAGCTTCGATTGAAAAATCTGGAGACAGAATCTACAGAGATCCGGGAGATGGGAGATACCTTTAATCAGATGCTTGACCAGATGGAGGAAATGATTGCAAAAGAGTATCAGACGAAGCTTATGGTCAATCAGATGGAATACAAGGCACTGCAATCGCAGATTAATCCTCACTTTTTGTATAATACGCTGGAGACCATGAGTGCAATCGCAGAGGTGCAGAATTGCCAGGCAGTCAGCAATCTTAGTCAGGCACTGTCACATATTTTTCGGTATAGTCTGGATATGAAGCATCCCATGACTATAGTGGAGAAAGAGATATTGCACCTGAAAAATTATATATACGTCATGAATGTCCGGATGAGCAACGAAGTGAAATACAAAATCGAAGCAGATCCACAGACCTACAGGCTGTTCCTGCCGAGACTGACCATACAGCCGTTAGTGGAAAATGCGCTAAAACACGGTGTGAAAAATGTCCGGGGAGAAAAGAAAATTGAAATAAAAATCGCACCGGAAAAAAACGTTCTCCAGATTGTGGTGGAAGATAACGGTGATGGATTTGATGCAACAAAGTTAAACATGGCATTGAGGGAGAACCAACTGGACTATGTGGAAAAGGGAAGTTCTATCGGGATTCATAATATTAATGCAAGAATAAGACTATTGTACGGAGAAGCTTACGGTGTGCGGGTGGACAGTGCGCCCGGACAAGGAACCAGAGTCATTGTGACGATGCCGCAGATAGGAGAAGAATCGGAGAATGAGTGGGGAAACATATAAAATTTTAATTGCCGACGATGAGTACTGGTGCAGAGAAAAATTAATTCATATGATTGATTGGAAGGAGTATGGACTGATTTTACAAAATCCTGCCCAAAATGGGGAAGAGGTATTACAGAGACTGAAGGAAAATCCACCGGATATTCTGATTACGGATATTAATATGCCCTATGTAGACGGCGTGGAGCTGACGAAAAAGCTCAGGGAAGAGTATCCGGAGATTATTGTATTTGTGATCAGCGGATATGATGATTTTGATTATGTAAAGGCAACGATGAAATCCGGTGCAATCAATTATCTGCTGAAGCCGGTTTCTAAAATTGATCTGATCACGGCATTGACAGAAGCAATGGATCTGCTGTATGAGAAAAAGAAAAAACAACAGCTGGCGCAGGAACAGCAGAAAAAACTGCAGCTGGTATCTTCCTGGCTGTATGACAGGGAATACAGCCGCCTGATCGACCATAAGGAAAATTCTTATGCGACCGGAATATCGCTGGAGATGAATCTGGATGTAGCGGGATATTCCCTGATGCTGTTAAAGCTTCATGGTTTATCCGATATCCCGGAAGAACTTGCCGGCGATATGCAGGTGTTTTCTTATCAGATGAAGAAGCAATTGCGTGGAATCATGGGAGAAGGAGATATCAGGATTTTTCACCATGTATCAAAACCCAATGAATTTCTGGTGATATCAGATGCCCTGCCGAAAGAACTCAAAAAGGAAGCTCTGATGTGCATGAATGAAATAGAGAATACTCTTAAGGTACCTGTTACGGTGGCGGTAAGCGACCATAATTATTCTATGGAGAGTATTTATTCCGCATATGTACAGGCGGTTACACTTTTAATGAGAAGAGGTTATGAACATAAGAGTACATTGTTGTTTTATGATGCCGAGGAAGAGAAAAAGCAGAGAGAAGAAATTTATAATTTCTTCAACGAGGCAGAGGAAAGTCAGCTTTCGATAGCTCTGGAGCAGGGAAACCGCAGGCGTATCATAAGTCTGATCACGGATAAAATAAGACGGGAAAATTGTAAGTACACCTATCTGGAAATCAAACAGGCTATGAAACAGATTAATAATGATATGCTGCATTATGCAATCCGGCTGACGGATGCGCAGACCATGATTGACCTGGAGAACATGAGTGATTATGTGGAACAGGAATTGGAACGTCTGGATATGGACAGCCTGCTGGAAAAAGAGGAGGACTTTGTGGACAGTATTCTGCAGCTGGGCATGGCTGAGGATACAGATTCTGTACAGAATGTGGTAGAACAGATCAAACGATATGTGGCAGAACATTTTGCAGAGGACTTAAGCCTGGCAGGACTGGCACAGAAATACAGTGTGGATAAAAGCTATTTATCACGCTGTTTCAAGCAGGCTACAGGTAAGAACCTGATTCCCTATATTACACAGCTTCGTTTGGAAAAGGGGAAAGAAATGATCCGGGCAAATGAGTTAAGCCTTACTGAAATTTCCTACCTGATTGGTTATGATGACTACGCTTATTTCAACCGGATTTTCCGCAAAACGGAAGGAATGAGTCCCAGAGAATACAGAACTCGGTTTGAACGGACTCAGGAAGACGAACAGGATTATTAATATGAAAAACGTAAAGAGCATTTTAATAATTGTCTTAATCATATTGTTTGTGATGGGAATCATGAATTTTATTAATCCTACACCCAGGGGAGAGTTCGTCATGAAAGAGGATGATGGCAAACCTACCATCACGATTCTGGCAGGGCAATCTACTTCGGATGCAGGTACAGAGGAAATGATCCAAAAGGTTCTGGAAGAGAAATTCCCGGATGTGAATTTCCAATGGATCTGCGTAGGCTGGGCCAGCGACAACTATAAAATGCGTCTGATGGGAAAATACGATATCAGTAATCCGCCGGATATCATTATCGGAAAAGCACAGGATGCCGCAAGCTATGCCGAGACCCAGCTATTGTTACCGGTTCCTGAGGAATGTGTGCGCAATGTGCCGGCAGAGGATGTGGAGACGGTGACTCATGATGGACAGATTTATGCGTTACCGTACACTTGCCAGTACCAGGGAGTTCTCTATAATAAAGAATTATTTGCGGAAAACAATTTTGCAGTTCCGCAGAGCACAGAAGATTTACAGGATTTGGTAAAGCAAATGGAAGAAAAGGGAATCACACCCTTTGCCAGCCATTATCAGGAAGCCTGGAATGTGGGAAACAATTCCATGCAGTTTTTCATGAACGAGATATTTCAGTACGACCCGGATTGGGGAGATGAGTTGCGTAGCGGAAATAGTTCTTTCCGGGACAATCCGCAGGCAAAACAGTGTATGTATAACAGCAGATATATTTTGGAACATTCCTGGGAAGATGCGCTCCAATTAGAACAGTATGACTGCGATGAACGTTTTGCCAAAGGAGAAGCAGCAATGTACCTGACGGGATGCTGGTCGCTTCAGACAATCGGACAGACATCACAGCTGATAGAAATCGGTATTTTCCCTTATCCCAACGAGGCAGGGGATGCCAAGCTGATCAAGGAGTACAATATTTCCTTTATGAAAGGCAGAAATACAAAAAATTCAGAACTGGTGGATGAAATCCTGTTGGAGCTAGGCAATAATCTGGAACTGGCTAAAAATGTGGCAGACTATACCAAGGGAGAATCTACATTTACAAGTTTGCAGGATTACGTAATTACAGAAATTCAAAGCGATATTGCGGTGTACGAGAAAAATAACCGGGTCATTGATGTAAATATCGGTAATAAACAGCTGATCTGGAGCTACCAGTCAGACGTGGCGGAGGAAGAGCTGTTGTGGTTGCAGGGGAAAAAGGGGCTGGATGAAGTGCTGACATATGCAGATATGACGATTGAGAACAGCCTGGCAGTGAAATAACGGAAAGGTATGGGAATTTATATGGGATTAAAGATAGCAAACGAATATGAATTGGGAGATATGCGTGCAATGTACCTTCTGGATGAGGAAAAGCAGCTGGTGGAATTGCTGCTCCTTCCAAAGGGCAAAGAAATTCTGCCGTTGGAACAGAAACAACAGAATGTGGATCCTCTGATCCAGTTGAAAATAGCGGGTGATGTATACACGGGATCCTATGCAGGCGGTGCCACTATGCACCAGAGCGAAAGCTGTTATGCAATGAAATATCAGAGGCAGGAATGTGTGAATACACAGGAAGGAAAAACAGTACGCACATTCTGCCGTGATGACAGAGGATATGAGGCAATCCATACGCTCGTCTGGGAAAAGGGAGGACAGACATTGCGGAGCCGTGTGAGCTTTTCGAATCAAAGTAATCAGAAGGTGGTACTGGAAAAACTGGACAGCTTTAACCTGTGTGGAATAACACCATATGTGCCGGGAGATGCGCATGGTAAATTAAAGCTGCATCGGATCCGCAGTGTGTGGAGCGCGGAGGGGAGACTGGAAAGTCTGCCACTGGAAGATATTCAGCTGGAACCCTCCTGGTCCATCGGACACGCGGTACGCTGTGAACGCTTTGGCGGTATCGGCTCGCTGCCGGTGAATCGTTTTTTCCCGTATGCGGTTATCGAAGATACAGAGAATCATATTTTTTGGGGAGCACAGATTGCACATAATGCTTCCTGGCAGATCGAGATATTCCGCAGAGATGAAGCAGTATCTATGAGCGGAGGGCTGGCAGACAGAGATTTTGGACATTGGCGGAAAGAGGTTGCGCCGGGTGAGACCTTTACGACACCGGAAGCCATTCTTACAACGGCGGACGATGATAATCTGGATCGTTTTTCCGCCAAAATGACATCTGCGCAGGAAAAGGCGGCAGATGCAGGACCAATTGCGGAACAGGAGCTGCCGGTATTATTTAATGAGTACTGCACTACCTGGGGAAATCCTTCCCATGAAAATATCTGCGAGATCCTCAAGGCGATAGAAGGAAAAGGCTTCTCTTATTTCGTAATCGATTGTGGATGGTTCAAGGAGGATGGAGTCCCCTGGGATGTTTCCATGGGAGACTATGTACCATCAAAAACGTTGTTCCCGGAGGGGCTGGACGAAACAACAGAAGCAATTCGTAAAGCGGGCATGAAACCCGGAATCTGGTTCGAAATCGACAATGTGGGATCCAAAGCACATGCTTATCAGGATACAGACAGACTGTTGACCCGGGACGGCAAGACTTTAACCACACAGATGCGTCGGTTTTGGGATATGCGCAGACCGGATGTTATTGAAGACCTTGCACAAAAAGTGATCGGAACTTTGCGGAAATACGGCTTTGAATACATGAAGATGGACTATAACGATACCATCGGTATCGGTTGTGACGGAGCGGAATCTTTGGGAGAGGGACTGCGGCAGAATATGCAGGCATCTTATGATTTCATTCAAAGAGTAAAAAGAGAAATTCCCGGAATTATTCTGGAGAATTGTGCATCCGGCGGACATAAACTGGAGCCTCTGATGATGGAGACCACAGCGATGGCTTCTTTTTCCGATGCCCATGAGTGCCGGGAAATTCCCATTATTGCCGCGAATCTGCATCGGGTGATCCTGCCGAGACAGAGTCAGATCTGGGCGGTAATCCGGGAGACAGACGATTTGAAGAGAATCGGCTATTCCATGACCAATATCCTTTTAGGCAGAATGTGTCTGTCTGGGGATGTGACGCATCTGACGGCAGAGCAATGGCAAGTAATTACGGATGGAATTGCTTTTTACAAGAAGGTGGCATCTATTATCAAAAAAGGCGTGTCTTATCTTGGAGGAAATGTAGGTAAGAGCTGGAGACATCCGGAAGGCTACCAGACAGTGCTGCGTAAACGAGAGGACTGTCAGGAAGCACTGGTTGTGATCCATACGTTTGAGGGTGAACTGCCGGAGATGATAGAGATAGAACTCGGGGAAAAAGGATATTGCATAGCAGACAGCTATTCTGACATTTCGGTGACGGCACAGATCTATGGATCCGTTCTGAAATATCATCCGGGGGATCACTGGAGGGGGGCAGCGTTTTATCTGCGCAGGGACGCATGAAGAGGTATATCAGAAGAGCCATGACCATGGGAATTGTGTCAGCAGTGCTTGCTTTATCGGGGTGCGGGGAGAGAACCGGCAGAGATCCTGGGGAAATATCTGTCGGCAATCAACACATGGAAGCCTCAGTGCATGATCCTTCCATCGTGAAAGACGGAGAACAGTATTATGTATTTGGAACGCATATGACAGAGGCTGTCTCCGAGGATCTGATCCACTGGCAGATGAAAGCCTCCGGGGTGACGGAGGATAACCCTCTTTTTACGGATTTGTTTCATGAAAAAGATGGGGCTTATGCATACGTGGGAAAATATCAGGATGGTAAGTATGCGTTCTGGGCACCGGATGTAATCTATAATGAGACCATGGAGAAATGGACGATGTATTTTTCTGTGACGAAGGATTACAGGACCTCCGGCATCTGCATGGCTACGTCGGATGATATCGAGGGACCGTATACATTTCAGGCACGTCTGGTGGAATCCGGGTTTGATGCATTTAATGTGGAGCAGAGTAATTTTTATGATGTCTGTGGAACAGATGCAAAGATTACAAAATATCAGATGCTGGCGAGATATAATAATTATAAATATCCTAATTGCATTGATCCCTGTGTGTTTTATGATAAACGAGGGGATCTGTACATAGTCTATGGTTCCTGGTCGGGCGGAATCTGGTTATTGGAATTGGATCCGGCAACCGGGCTGCCGGTTCATCCCGAAACAAATGATGAGGAAAACATAGATGTTTATTTTGGACAGTACCTTCTGGGAGGATTACATAATGCCTGCGAAGGGCCTTATATTATGTATGATGCTGTTACGGAATATTACTATTTATTCGTATCTTACGGTGTGCTGAACAGGGAAGGCGGCTACCAGGTACGCCTTTTCCGGTCACGGGAAGTGACGGGTCCCTATGTGGATACGCAAGGACAGACTCTTGGCTATGTAAAAGATCCGGAAAATTATGGATTAAAGATGATGGGAAATTATGATTTTCCCAGCCTGGATACGGCATATATGGCGCTGGGACATAACTCTGCCTTTCAGGATGACGATGGAAGGTATTATATTTTGTATCATCAACGTATGGATAATGGCACGGATGATTACGAATTACGGGTGCACCAGATGTTCCTGAATGAAGAAGGCTGGTTCGTGACGGCACCTTTTGCTACTATGGGAGAAAAACTGAGAGAGAAGGGATACCGTTCCCTGAGGAAACTTGCAGGTACCTATTATACGGTGGAACACGGCAGGGATATTTCTTCGGAAATTCATGAGGCAGAAGCATGGAAATTTTCGCCGGACGGAACGGTAGAGACTGCGGATGGAAGAGAGGGAACCTGGGACATTACAAAGAATACCTGCTATATTACAATGACCCTGCAGGATCATATTTATAAAGGTGTGATTATAGAAATGCAGGATGAAGCCGGAAATGATGTCCGATGTCTTGCTATGGCAGGGGATAATAATGAGACTATATGGGCAGTTCTTTATAAATGATCAATAAAGAGAAAGGAAATATTAAAATGAGAATTGGCGATGAAAACATATGGATACCGCAGCGGGCAGATCCTTATGTATACCGACATACAGACGGCACATATTATTTTACCGCAAGCCTTCCGGAGTACCATGGAATTGCATTGCGGAGAGCGGGTACCTTATGGGGACTGAAGGATGCGGCAGAGGTCATGATTTGGAAAAAACATGACAGCGGTCCTATGAGTAAACATATCTGGGCTCCGGAACTGCATTATATTATGGGACGATGGTATCTGTATTTTGCAGCGGGAGAGGCAGAAGATGTCTGGAAGATCCGCCCTTACGTACTGGAATGTGCCGGGATGGATCCCATCAATGATGCCTGGAAGGAAAATGGTCCCATGCAGAGTGCGGATACGGATGAATTCTCTTTCAGGGCATTTTCCCTGGATGCTACTGTGTTTGAACAAAAAGGAAAATGGTACTGCATTTGGGCGGAGAAAGTCGGCGTGGGCAGGCAGATTTCTAATTTATACATTGCTGAAATGGAAACGCCCTGGAAAATGAAAACCGATCAGGTACTTCTGACAACACCGGATTATGATTGGGAACGCAAGGGATTCTGGGTAAATGAAGGACCGGCGGTCATCCACCACCAGGGCAGATTATATCTGACGTATTCTGCCAGTGATACCGGTCCCAATTATTGTATGGGAATGCTGAGCATTGATGAAAATGCGGATCTGTTGGATCCCAGCGCCTGGAGTAAAAAACGCTATCCGGTACTGCAGACGAGAGAGCAGTACAGTTTGTATGGTCCCGGACATAATTCTTTTACGGTGGACGAAAACGGAGATCCCATTCTGGTTTGCCACTGTCGTACCTGCGCAGAAATAGAGGGGGATCCGTTGTATAATCCCAACCGGCATGCCATGCTTTTTCGTATAAAGTGGACAGAAGACGGAGAACCGCTATTTGATTTTAATAATTATTACAAATAATGAAAATGCCTTTTTGTAAATTTTTCTACAAAAAGGCATTTTATTGATATACTGCCCCACAAAGTCTAAAATTCAGCTAAATGAAACATTATTCGATAAAATAATATGGTGGCGTATCGCATTATTATTTGTTATAATAGAAGATGTCGAACGCAAACATTGAGAGGTGTTCTTTCATGAAAAAACGAATCAGACTGAAGGGCAGAATCCGTACATATATTCAGTTTACTCTGTATCTGGGGCTTTTGCTGCTGGCAATCGATGCAGCGGTATTTATGCTGGACTTCCGTGCCGGACTGCTTACTTTCGGATTTACGATTTTCTATTTTGCAATTACGCTGACATTGTATTTTTACAATAAGCCCATCATTATGAACGAGCTGATCAGCTTTGCCACGGAATACGGACAGATCCAGCGAAAGCTGTTACGGGATCTGGACCTGCCGTACGCGCTTTTGGACGATTCCGGCAAAGTGATTTGGACGAATATTGCCTTTGAAAATGTGGTGCATCAGCCCAAGGGCTATAACAAGTCTATTACCTCCCTGTTCCCTACCATTACCAGAGACAGGCTTCCGGACGATTCCGGTGTGGACGAGGCGCAGTATGAACTGGAATATGAGGGTGGCGAATATGTGGCAAAGTTCCGCAAGATCTCTCTGAAGGAGATGGTGGAGTACAGCGATATGATCGATGCAGAAGGATATAACGGTTATCTGATCGCTGTGTATCTGTTCGATGAGACTGCACTGCACATTGCATTGCAGGAAGTAGATGATCAGAGCCTCACGGTGGGAATGATCTACCTGGATAACTATGAGGAAGCGCTGGAGAGCGTGGAGGAAGTCCGCAGATCCCTGCTGATCGCATTGATCGACCGTAAGGTGAACAAATATATTGCTTCCCTCGATGGTATCAGCAAAAAGCTGGAGAAGGACAAGTACCTCGTGATCATGCGGAAAAAAGCAGTGGCACAGCTGCAGGAGAGCCGTTTTGATCTGTTGGAAGAAGTGAAGACCGTTAACATCGGTAACGAGATGGCAGTGACTATCAGTATCGGTATCGGACTGGATGGTCTGACCTATGCACAAAATTATGAGTTTGCCCGTATCGCCATTGATCTGGCACTGGGACGCGGAGGTGACCAGGCGGTCATCAAGACTCCGGAGAGCATTACTTACTACGGCGGTAAGAGCCAGCAGGTAGAGAAAAACACCCGTGTCAAGGCGAGAGTAAAAGCCCACGCCCTGCGGGAGATCATTACCGGCAAGGATCGTGTCATTGTCATGGGACACCGGATGCCGGATGTGGACAGCTTTGGATCCGCAGTAGGTATCTACCGTATTGCACAGACGCTGGGCAGAAAAGCCCATATCGTACTGAATGAGGCGACGACATCCGTACAGCCGCTGGTAGAGCTGTTCAAAAACAACCCGGAATATGATGAAGATATGATCATCACCAGTCAGCAGGCCATCGATATGGCAGGCAGCAATACGGTGCTAGTAGTCGTGGATGTCAATAAGCCTTCCATTACAGAATGCCCGGATCTGCTACGCTTCTGTAAATCCGTGGTGGTACTGGATCATCACAGACAGGGCACAGAGACCATTGAGAATGCAACACTCTCTTATGTAGAGCCTTACGCATCCTCCGCCTGTGAGATGGTATCCGAGATCCTACAGTATACTTATGATAATATCAAGATCCGTACCGAAGAGGCGGATTGTATGTATTCCGGTATTATGATTGATACGAACAATTTTATGACCAAGACCGGTGTCCGTACTTTTGAGGCGGCTGCTTTCCTGCGCAGAAACGGCGCAGATGTGACCCGTGTTAGAAAGCTGTTCCGTGAGGATGCCGCAGAGTATAAGGCGAAGGCAGATGCTGTCAGCCAGGCAGAGATCTATAAGCAGTTCTTCGCAATCTCTCTGTGTACCGCAGAGGATCTTCCCAGCCCTACGATCATTGGGGCACAGGCAGCCAACGAACTGTTGAACATTAAGGGAATCAAGGCAAGCTTCGTGCTTACCGACTATCAGGGCAAGATTTATGTCAGCGCCAGATCCATCGATGAAGTCAATGTACAGATCATCATGGAGCGTATGGGCGGCGGAGGTCATATGAACACTGCAGCCTGTCAGATGGAAGGCGTGGGACTGGCGGAAGCCATCGGTGTATTGAAACACACCATTGACGATATGCTGGAATCTGGTGAAATCTAAGAGATTCCGTTTGAAAAAATTATAGAAAATATGTAAGAATGCAGAAGATTCAGGAAAGGCAGGTTGATCCTATGAAAATTATTTTACTTCAGGATGAAAAAAAGCTGGGCAAAAAGGGAGATATCATTGAAGCCAGCGAAGGATATGCAAGAAACTATATTTTACCGAAAAAGATTGGTGTGGAAGCAACTTCCAAGAACATGAACGATCTGAAGCTGCATAAAGCAAATGAAGAAAAGGTGGCCCAGGAGAACCTGGATGCCGCAAAGGCACTGGCTGCAGAGCTGGAGACCAAGCAGGTCGTAGTAAAAATTAAGGCAGGAGAAGGCGGCAGAACCTTCGGTTCTGTATCCTCCAAGGAGATCGCAACAGCATGTAAGGAACAGCATGGTATTGAAATCGATAAGAAGAAGATTCAGCTTCCCGAGAGCCTGAAGAACTTTGGATCCTATGAAGTGACAGTAAAGCTTCATCCCCAGGTGGCAGCAAAACTGACGGTGAAAGTTACGGAGGCATAGAAGACCCCATGCCGGCAATGGATGAAAATGTAATCAAAAGAATAATGCCCCATAGCCTGGAGGCGGAGCAGTCTGTGATTGGATCTATGTTCATTGATGCAGAAGCCATTGCAGCGGCGACGGAACAGATATCTGGAGACGATTTCTACAATCGTCAGTACGGCATCGTGTTTGATACCATTGTGGAATTGAACAACGAAGGAAAGCCCATTGACTTCGTCACCCTGCAGGACAGGCTGAGATCCAAGGAGGATGTACCTCCCGAAGTCAGCGGACTTGACTTCCTGACAAGTCTGATCGCAGCGGTGCCTACCTCTGCCAATATCAAATACTATGCGGGAATCGTAGCGGAGAAGGCGACATTGCGGCGCCTGATCCGTACCAATGAAGAGATCGCGAATACCTGCTACAGCGGTAAGGAAAGCCTGGATACGATCCTGGAAAGCACCGAGAGCAAGATCAACGAGGTCGTCCAAAAGAAAAACGTCAAAGAATTCGTACCGATCCGTACCGTGGTCATGAACGCCATGGACAAAATCGAGAAGGCATCCAAGCTCCACGGAACCGTTACGGGTATTGCCACCGGATTTATAGACCTGGACTATCGTACCGCCGGAATGCAGCCCTCTGACCTGGTGCTGATCGCAGCCCGTCCTTCCATGGGTAAGACGGCGTTTGTACTGAATATCGCGCAGCATGTAGCTTTTAAGCAGAATCTGCCGGTAGCCATATTCAGTCTGGAAATGAGTAAGGAGCAGCTGATCAACCGTATGTTTTCCCTGGAATCCAGCGTGGATGCGCAGAAGCTCCGTACCGGTCAGTTAAATGACCAGGAATGGGAGCGCCTGATCGAGAGTGCCGGTGTCATCGGCAAATCCAAGCTGATGATCGACGATACTCCCGGTATCAGCATTGCAGAGCTCCGCTCCAAATGCAGAAGAATGAAGCAGGAAAACGGTTTGTCCATGATCATCATAGACTACTTACAGTTGATGTCGGGCAGTGGCGGAAGAAGCAGCGATTCCAGACAGCAGGAGATCTCCGATATTTCCAGATCCCTGAAAGCCGTGGCGAGAGAGTTGTCTGTGCCGGTACTGGCACTGTCCCAGCTGAGCCGTGCCGTAGAGCAGAGACCGGATCACAGACCTATGTTGTCCGATCTGCGTGAATCCGGAGCTATCGAGCAGGATGCCGACGTGGTAATGTTCATCTACCGTGATGATTATTACAACCATGATTCGCCGGACAAGGGTATCTCGGAGATTATTATTGCCAAGCAGAGAAACGGTCCCATCGGAACCGTACAGTTGGCATGGCTGCCGGAGTACACCAAGTTCGCCAACCTGGAAAACGACAGGAAAAAAGACTTTTAAATATTATGAACATAAAACACGAAAGAGAACAAGTAAGGAAAAATTCCTGCCTGTTCTCTTTTTTATTGCATTTTACAGAAAATGGTAGAAAAGGAGAGACTATGGGAGAGTATTTATTGATTTCGGATGCAGCAAAACAGGTAAAAGTGGAAAGTCATGTGCTTCGTTACTGGGAGGAAGAACTGCACCTGCCTATCAAACGGAACGAACTGGGACACCGCTATTATACGAAGGAGGACGTGGAACGATTCAAAGAGATCAAGAGCATGAAAGAAAGGGGATTACAGTTGAAAGCAATCAAAATGATATTAAAGGATGGGAAACTGGATGTACTGCCGGAGAAAAAGACAGAAAAAGATGCACCTGTCACACCACGTATGGCAATCGAAATCGTGGATGAGACAGTGAAGAAAACAGCACCGGTACCGACGCAGGAGACTTCATTGTCGGGGGAGAACCGGGAAGAGAAAGTCAAGAGACTGCAGTGGATATTACAGCAGATGATCCGCGAGGCAGTGCGGGAGAATAATCAGGAACTTTGCAGAGAATTAAAAGAGAGCATGGTCAAAGAACTGGATTATCAGTTCCGCAGCAGAGAGGAGCGGGAGGAAGAGAGAGACCGTAGACTGGAACAGCGCAGCGAAGAATACTATCATAAGATGGACGAGCTGTTACGGAAAAAGACCAAAGGACAACTGCGAAAACAGCAGAAGGAAGAAAAAAGACCGAAGGCGGAAAAAGAGTCTACAGAATCCGCAGGCAGAGAAAATACCGAAAAGGAAATCAAAGCAGAAAAAAAGAAAAGGCATTTCATTTTCTGAAATGCCTTTTCCGGATTGGTGCGCCCGGCGGCGCACGTTTCTAACCGGTGCAAGTCCGGAATCCGCCCGGT
>ERZ808240.72-NODE-72-length-127628-cov-9.406481_pt1 | contig 127628 bp, 119 predicted proteins | sample MGYA00521084_ERZ808240 | MGnify/ENA primary metagenome ERZ808240 (study PRJEB31516, sample SAMN03275571) | gut metagenome | biome: mammalia-associated habitat; material: feces | host: Papio cynocephalus | place: Kenya | collected 2012-08-06 ...
CCACTTCTACACTGCACCGATAATTAAATTGTATCAATCTCGAAGGAGTTTTGTTGCGTTCTCCGCAGGAGATTACCGCAACCGTGGGACTGCACTGCTGCAAAAATTCCTCTTTGGTGGAATTTTTAGAACCATGATGCGCCACTTTCAGAACGGAAACATCGGTAATGGCGTTTGCCCGCAATAAAGCTGCCACATTCTTTTCTCCCTCGCCTTCCAGGTCCCCTGTAAGAAGCATGGAAAAATCCTGATATTCCATGTAAAGGACTATGGATGCCGCATTGCCGTTTTCCTTCGTATCAGTCGGATTTAAGCACCAAAACCTTGCCCCGTTGTTCTCCCAGAAATCTCCTGCCTGTATTGTCCTTACGGAAATACTCCGTGCTTGGGCAAGGTCCGTTATTTCCTCAAATTCCTCCTGCTCCGTTCCTGCCGGCAGGCAAAGACAGGTTATGGCTATCTGCTTTTCTTTCAAAAGCTCTGCAATGCCGTTTATGTGGTCCGCATCCCCATGGCTTAAGAAAATAGTATCTATTTTTCGTATTCCCTTCGCCTTCAGAAACGGAACAAGCCGGTAATTTCCTACTTTGGACACATCACTGCTTCCGCCGTCCATCAGGTATATCCTGCCGTCCGGCAGCTCCATGCAGATGCCATCTCCCTGCCCCACATCCAGAAAGGTAACCTGCAGATTGTGAGCCGGATACCTGGCAAGCAAAAGAATTACGCCCAGTAAAAGTCCTAACCGGTATCTCCAAAACTTTTTGGGAAAAGTCCGCCCGTTTTCTGATAAGTTTCCAAGCAGACAGAATAAAAGCAGCAAACCAAAAGCAAGCAGCATTTTTCCATATGCCGGCTTTCCCGGCATCCACATTGAAAACGGAAGTCTGTCAGCCAGACTGCCTCCTGCTTTAATAATGGCAAGAAAAATCCCCTCCGCGTATCTGCAGACGTTTGTAACCGTTCTTTCCAAATTCGTTAAAATGCTGCCCGGTAAAAAGGTAAAAAGGCGAAAAATTTCTTTCTGAAAAAGTCCTGCTATTCCCCATAACAGAATGACACCCATAAGAGGAATTATCAGAAGATTAAAGAAAATACCGAAAAGAGAGACTTCAGAAAAGAAAAAGAGCTGTACCGGAAGGGTCGCAAGCCATACAGAAAAAGAACTCTGCAGACCATTGCCTGCTTTTTTCAGGAGTTCATGACAGAACTTTGGAACCTCATGCGAGTCCAAAAGACGGGAAATTGGGAAATGGTACGGATTTATGAGTGCCAGACATTCTTTAAGTGCCGGTTGAAAGACCGATATGGCGAGAATAGCTAAAAAAGATAAAAGAAATGAGGATTGCCCTATATAGAAGGGATTTCCCAGTAAGATAACTGCGGCGCTGAGAGAAAGAGCCGTTGGTGTGTCAAGGGTCCGTTTCCAATGTCTGGCAAGCAGTCCCATGGCAAACATAATAAATGCCCGCACTGCGGAGGGAGGACTGCCTACCAGAAAAACATACACCGCCATGCAAAGGACGCTGCTAACGGCTGCCGGTGCCTGCGCATCAAATATCCTGCACAACAGACGATGCAGTCCCAGCCCTAACAGGCTGATGTGGAGACCGGATATGGCAATGACATGAAGGGCACCCGCTGCTTTATAAAGACTCTGGGTTTCTTCCGAAAGGAACGTCCGCTCTCCCAGAAGCATAGCGGCAAGCAGGGCTCCGTTTTCTTCTCCGTAAACTTCCAGAAAAGTTTCCGTCAGATGCCTGCGAAGCTGCCATAGACGTTCCTTCCCCTTGCCGATTATATTCGGGGGTTCTGTGTATACAAGGGCAGCTTTCTTCACCTGCCCATATATTTTCCGGGCAGCATAATAGTTTCTGGCATCGAACTGCCCTATGTTGGTTGCCTCCGTGTATAGGGAAAAGCTGCCGGAAATCCGCACCCTGCTTCCTATGGATGGCAAGCCATCTTGAGATGTAGTTCCTTGTTCTCCCGCCACGTTGCGCTCCGTTTGTCCTGCCTCCGTTTTCCCTATTCTGCCTTCCACGGCACATAACACATACCCTTTTGCCGGAAGTGCTTCCGCCTGCCCGCCGCCGATTTGCCACTGTTCTGTTTTTACCAGCAGACAGGTCCGGATGCCGGTTGTGCTTTGTTTTAAGACTTTGCCGGCAACAAGTCCCGTAAGCTCCACCTGCCCGTCTGCCGCATTTTCATATTCGGTTGGAAATTGGGATGAGAAAATAAAAGAATACAGAGTTAATAACAGAATGAGAAAGATTTGAAAAAGACACAGCGGCCGCCGGATTGTGGGCGGCGCTGCATGAATTCTGAATACGATAAAATCACCTACTCCGCTGTCGTTACGATATTAAGGTTGCGTTCAAACACGGTACTTAAGCTTACACTCTCGCGGAACATGATGTTGGTTTCGCCGTTTATGGTAATCTGCACCTTGTTGACATTGTTGAGTTCTGCCAGAGAATTGACCACGGAATAAATTGCCACATCCGTGGAAACATTGTAAACCTGCGTCAGAAAATTTTCATCAAAGTTTACATAGCAGATGCCATCCTTGACGGAAATGCTGACCAGCTTGGTATTGGGGTTGATGGTCGGAAATGCCACATCCGCCACATCCTCATTGGGACCGGCAAGCAACTGCTCCACCACCAGTTTTTCTATGGAAATGTTGGTATTGTAGGCAATCGTACGGCTGGTGGCAATCAGTCCCGTGCCGTCCGCATTGGCAAAATAAAGCTTCAGGCGGACTTTTTCGTAAGCGTTGATTTCGTCACCGGCATTGTCGATAAACTGGTCTGCCGAAAGAAGACCCACCACGTTGCCCAGATTGTCATATAACTGCTTGCCGTTCACCGTGATGATTACGTACTTGATGCCGTCAATCTGCGTAACCGTCCGCACCAGCGCCGCACGCACCAGGATTTCCGTGGTGGCGGGCATGGCAGTATAAGAGTCGCTGACATCTATCAGCACTCTTCCTTCATCGATTTTGCAGGAAAGCACCTCAAAGCCCATCTGCAGGGGCGCTTTGTAGTCCATCTTGTCCGGTGTCTGCGCCAGAAACTCCATCAGTTCCGCAAGCTGTTCCTCCGGCTTTCTTGCCGAAATTTCCTTTTCATGAGGCTCCAGTCCCGTTACCGATGTATTGATATAATAAATTTCCTTGGCACTGCCGTCCTTTCTTTCCTCCGGACGGGTACAGCCCGGCAGCAGAAGAACGAAGCTGCACAAAAAAGCCGTTACTCTGAAAAGAAAGCTTTTCCGGTGTGCCGGTCTATTCACAGAAACAGAATTTTTTCCGTTCATCGTTTCGCCTTTCTATGAGTTGATGTGGGTCAGCGGTATCTTTACCAAAAAAGTGGTTCCTTCGCCCTCCAGGCTGGACACTGTAATGGAACCGCGGTGCATCAGTACCGCATTTTTGGTAATGGCAAGTCCTAAGCCCGTACCGCCGATTTCCCGGGAATGGGATTTGTCCACACGGTAAAAACGTTCGTAAATTTTATCCAGAGAGTCCTGTGGGATACCGATACCGGTGTCCTTGACCTCAAGGGTAAATACCTGATGGTCCGCATCCAGCACAATTTTTACGGAGCCGTGCTCCTTATTGTACTTAATGGCGTTTTCCACCAGATTGGAAATAATCAGGGTCATTTTCACTTCGTCCACTTCCGCTACCACAGGGCGCAGACTGGTAAATTCCACTTCCACATCCTTCTTCCGGGCAATGGGACGAAGGCGTTTGCATATAAGCTCGGTCAATTCATTGATGTTTACGGCGGAAACATTCAAATCCACTGCCGTTTTATCCATTTTCACCAGAGATAAAAGGTCTGTGATGATCTGGTTTTCGCGGTCTATTTCCGCAGTAATATCCTGTAAAAATTCCCGGTACATTTCCGCCGGTGCATCCGGCTGGGCCAGCAGGGAATCCGCCAGAACTTTCATGGAAGTCAGCGGCGTTTTCAGTTCGTGGGACACATTGGAAACAAATTCCTGCCGGGAATCATCGAGCACCTTCATCCGGCTTAAAAGCTGGTTGAAGGCATCCACAATATGGATGGTTTCGGAATAGTCGGGAACCGAAATTTTTTCATCCGTATACCCCGCCTTCACATCGTTGATGGCCTGCGTAATGTGAGAAAACGGGCGGGTCAGCACATCGGAAAGTACTATGGCCACCGCCAGAATAATCAGAAGCATAATGGCTTCCAAAATCAACGCCTTCCGGTTCAGCACATCCATGGTTGCCATAATATTGTCCGTGGAAATACTGGTCAGCATAACGCCTCTGACCATGATTTCCTCTTTTTCTCCCATGTCGGTCGCATCTGTTACCGTTTCTGTAATAGGAGTCGTCATTTCTATGTAGCCGTGTTTTCTGTCGTAATTGGAAATGCTCTGGTTGTCAAAAGAGCGGATAACCTCTTCGGAAATAATGGTCTTCCCCTCGCTGATGCCGTAGGTATCCTTCACCACCTTGAAGTTCCCTCCGATGATAAGCACACGGCCGTCATATAAATTGGAAAGCATGTCCAGCTCCGCACCGATAACTTCGGATGAATTATCCTGCAGATAATTGTAGTGTATCAGGTGGTTGGCTAAGATTTTCAACTGCGTCTGCACAGTGTTTGTCCGCAGTTCTATGGCATGCTGCTCATAGTTTTGCATAATTCCATAACGAAGAAGGACTCCCGGAAGACATCCCACGACCAGAATAATCACGAATATTCTGGCTCTGAGGCTCCTGAGTCCTTTTATTCGTTTGCAGCCTTCTATAAATTTACTGCCCCATTGCTCTATTTTCTTTAACATTCTTTACTCCATTTAAAAAGCGGTTACCTGCCGTGTTATTCCATGTTCATGAAATAGTAGCCCACGCCCCATTTTGTGTGCACAAACTTCGGCTCACCGGGACATTCCTCTATTTTTTCACGCAGTCTCCGGATATGGACATCCACGGTGCGCACGTCACCCGGGTAGTCGCTGCCCCATACCATCTGCAGAAGCTTTTCACGGCTGTAAACCTTGTTGGGGTTGCGCATGAGAAGCTCCAGCACTTCAAATTCCTTGGCGGTAAGTCCCACTTCCTTGCGGTTCACATAAGCTCTCCTGCCGTCGCAGTCAATTTTTAAGGAACCGATTTCCAGTGTGCTGTCTTCCTTGTTCGGTTTTTTCACTTCGGTGCGGCGAATAATGGCTTTGATGCGCGCTTTTACTTCCAGAATATTGAAAGGCTTGGTAATGTAATCATCGGCGCCGTATTCCAGTCCCAGAATTTTGTCCATATCATCGCCCTTTGCCGTAAGCATGATAATGGGAACACTGGAAAATTCACGAATCTGCTGACATACCTCAAAGCCGTTCAATTTCGGCAGCATTACGTCCAGCAAAATAATGTCATACTGATTTTTATGCGCCAGTTCCAGCGCTTCTTCTCCGTCGTAGGCGCAGTCCACTTCCATATTGTCCTGCTCCAGACTGAACCGGATTCCTTTCACAATCAGTTTTTCATCATCAACCACCAAAGCCTTTTTTCCCATTTTTCTTCCCGCCTTTATTATATTTTTACTTCACACATATTTTATCTTTGATTTTGGCATACACGCCTTCTTTGATGCCGTCCACCAGCATGATGTCTTTGCTATCCTTAAATACGCCGCCCGCTTCCCGGTAGGCAATCACCGCTTCCGCTTTGCCTGCTCCGATACCCGGCAGACTCATAAGAGTCTCCTTATCCGCCGTATTGATATTGACAAGCTGACTCTCCGTTTTCCCGGCTGCCGTTTCTTCCGTCCGGTAAAAACTGTTTCCCATCGTTTCCGATACCCTGTCCGTTTCGGCAGGAATTACAATCTGCATGCCGTCCTCTATACCTGCTGCCATGTTGACCGCTTCCGTATCGGCATTTGCCGTAAAACCGCCCGCCAAAAGCAGCACATCACAAATCCGGCTGTCCGCAGTCAGTTCATAAACGCCCGGAGTCTGCACTTCTCCGCAAATATGTACCAGAACGGTATCGTTGCCGGCATTCCGGATTTCCGCGTCGGCGTTGGCAGTTTCACCTGTCGGAGTTCCGCTTTCAGCCGCAGTGCCGTCCGTATTCCGTGCAGTACTGCCCGTTGTGCCGGATGTTTTTTCCTCCTGCGAGTGCAGCTCTCCTTTTAAGGAATAAGTCGTGTTGTTCTGTCCGGCGCAGCCCGCCGCAAACATAATTGTCATGCCAAGCAGACCTGCTGCCAGATAATATCTTATAAAATGTTTCATGGTCTTCCCTTTCCGGGAATGCCTCTTGACCACTGCTATCATTGTAATGGAGTTGCCTCATTTTTACAAGGGTAATTTACTCCCATTTGAACAAAATAATACCGCCTGCCGCCAGCAGAATGCCAATTACCTTTCTCCAGGAAAAGGGTTGTTTTTCCACACCGAAAAGTCCGAAAAGCTCTATGAGATACGCCACTAAAATCTGTGCCGTCACAATCATCATGACGGCTTTTGCCGGTCCCATCATGTCCATTGCCTTGATGACCGTATACGTAATGCCCGCACCTAAGATGCCGCCGATTAACATGTACCGCGGCTCCACTTTCAAAAGGGTTCCGAAGGATGTCCGGTCGGAAATCGCCCAGATGGCGATGCAGACTAAAAATGCCGTAAACTGCACAAAAGCATTGGCAACCCACATGCCCGTGGTCTTTGTCACCTGCGTATTGAAAACACCCTGTACGCTCATCAGCAAGCCGGAAATCACGGCAATAAGAAATCCAATCATATGCGCCTCCCATGAATGTCTGTTGTATTCATTATGCGCACATGACTGGATTTTATTCTTACATGTCTGTGTATCTTATTTGTATCTTTTTACGTCTTTTTCTGCTTTTTTCACTGATTTTGCAGGTCTTTTTTACTGCAACTGCGTTGTTATCCTGTCGGAGAGCTCCTGCAGGAGTCCGGCTGCGTCTTCCCCTTCCCATACCTTGGAGAAAAGAATTTCAAGCTGAATCCAGAAGTTGCTGGTTTCAATCATCTTGGGCAGGGAACCCGCATGTTTGTACTCTTCCATAAATACCTGCAAATCTTCGTTGCCCGCATTTGCCGCTAAATTGGCGGAAACCTTGCCTGTACGCTCATACAGGTTGTCGTAGTATTCGTTCGTTAAAAAGGCTGCGAATTCATTGGCAAGCGCCCTGTGCTCGGAGTAGCCGTTTACCACCACGCAGTTGGTAACGGAAAGGGATTTTGCCTGCAGCTCCGCACTGGGACCCGGCAGCATGGCAATTCCGTATTCATACGGGAATGTGCCTTCCTCTTTTGCCTGTTTTAACTTTGTCAGCACATCCGTTGTGGCAATGGTAAACACGATTTTACCGTCAATAAAATCCTGCACCACGGAGTCATAGGAAACGGAGTCCGACTCAATATAAAAGAACTGGTTTAAGTTCTGATAAACCTGCAGGCACTGCTTTACCGCCTCATTGCTGATGTCAACAGCCGTTTCGTCATCTCCGCATTCGCCGCCGACCACCATGTAATTGCCTACAAAAAAGTAGTTGTAAAAAATATCGGAAACATCCCAGCGGAGCACCGCTTCTACATTTTCGGGGGCATCGTAGTTGTCCGCAAAAGCAAGCATTTCATCCATGTTGGCGGGAATACCTGCCGCTATCTGCTCCGGTGTCACAGTCAGGGTGTCCTCCGTGGCTTCCATTTCCCCGGAAGCATCCGTATCATCCGTTGCGGAAGCATCCGCATTATCCGCTGCGGAAGCATCTGCCGCATCCTCACCGGCATCGTCCATTCCCTCTTCCCCGTCGCCTTCCGCTACTTTCTGCAACTGCTCTGCCGTCCAGGCTTCCAGATAGGTTTTATTGTAGAGAAGCGCGCTTGTTTCATAATAATACGGGTACGCAACCAGCTTGTCCTTGTAGGTCACTGCGGAAAGCGCCGTCCCCGGAAAATGCTCCTCGTTGCAGATGCCCGCTTCATCCGTAATGCGGGATGCCAGACCGGAAAGATAAGCCTTTTCCAGTGAGTCATTACTTAAAATAAAGGCATCGGGAATTTGTGTGGAATGCAGGGATGCCTGATTTAACGCCTCTAAGTACTCACTGTCCGAAGTCAGTACGGGTATCACACGCACGTCCTTTTCTTCGCCGAACGCTACCGCCGCACTGGCAATAAAATCCGTCAGCGCTTCATCGGAGTACCAGAAATAAATCGTCTCTTTATCCCTGAAAAGTGTGGAAATTTCCTCTTCTTTTCCCACGTATTCGTTTTCGTTGCCCAAATATAACATACCTGCCATCACGCAGACAATTAAAAGTACTGCCAGCAGTCTCTTTCTCATGTATCACCAAGCCTTCCGAACAGGACGTTATGCCGGCTCCTCGGAAAGACAGGTATCGAGAACAGCAATCATATCATCCACGTTCTGTTTTGTTATAATGAGAGGAGGTACCAGACGGATGATGCTCTGACCCGCATTGATTAACATAAGTCCCTTGTCCAGGGCGCTGTTAATATAAGGAGCCACCGGTCTGTCAAATTCCAGTCCCTGCATCAGTCCCGCGCCGCGTCTGTCAATAATAAAGTCGTATTTTTCCTTCAGTTCATCCAGACGTTTCTCCAGATAAGGCGCTACTTCTCTCACATTTTCTATTATATGGTTCGTTTCAAATAAATCAAGCACTTTGTTTACCGCTGCGCACACAAGCGGATTGCCGCCGTAGGTGGTTCCGTGGTCACCGGATGCAAGGGAATGTGCTCCCACTTTTTCATTTAAAAGGAAGGCTCCCACCGGCACGCCGCAGCCCAGCGCTTTGGCAGTTGTCATGATATCCGGCTTTACACCGTATTTCTGCCAGGCAAACATGTAACCGGTTCTGCCCATGCCGCACTGGATTTCGTCTAAAATAAGCAGAATATCCTTTTCGTCGCAAATGCTTCTGATTTCTCGTAAGAAAGCCTCGTCTGCCGGATGAATGCCGCCTTCGCCCTGTACCGTTTCCATAATAATGGCGCAGGTTTTTTCGTTAATCAGCGCTTTTACACTGTCAATGTCGTTCATGGTGGCAAAACGGATGTTGCCGATGCCCGGCTCAAATGCCTCTCTGTAATGCGGGTTGCCCGTTACGGAAAGTGCTCCCATGGTTCTGCCGTGGAAGGAATGCTCCATGGCAATGATTTCGTGGTCGGTGGTGCCGTCCTTTAAGTAAGCGTATTTTCTGGCTGCCTTGATGGCGCCTTCAATGGCCTCCGCACCGGAGTTGGTAAAAAATACCCTGTCCATGCCGCTGACGGCTTTTAATTTTTTAGCCGCTTCGATAGCGGGCACATTATAATAATAGTTAGATGTGTGAATGAGCTTGTCAATCTGCTCCTTCAGGGCATTGTTGTAGCTTTTGTTATGATATCCCAAAGCAAACACCGCAATACCGGAAACAAAATCCAGATATTTCTTGCCGTTATAGTCATACAGATAAACACCGTCGCCCTTGTCCAGTACAATCTGGTAACGGTTGTAGGTGTGAAGCAGTTCGCTTTCCGCCTCGTCGATATATTCCTGCATCGTCAGATTTTCTGCCATAATCTTCGTTCCTTTCTCATTGCATTTTCCAGTCGTAATCTTCATTCCTGTCCTACTGCATTTTCCAGCCGTTTTCCGCCATATCCCCGTCTTTGACAATCGCCGTTCCGATACCGCCCTGGGTAAAGATTTCCAGAAGCAGGCAGTGGGGAATACGTCCGTCCAGAATATGCACACGGTTGACGCCGTTGCGGATAGCGGAAGTACAGTTTCCGAGCTTCGGCAGCATGCCTCCGCCGATAAGTCCGCTGTTAATCAGTTCTTCTGCCTGAGTCGCACTCAGTCTGGAAATAAAGGAAGACTTATCGTTAATGTCACGGTACAGACCTTCGATATCCGTCAGGAACGCCAGCTTTTCCGCACCGACTGCCTTGGCAATGGCGCAAGCCGCATCGTCCGCATTGATGTTGTAGGTTTTGAAATTGTCATCCAGACCGATGGGCGCCACGATGGGAAGAAAGTCTTTTTCCAGAAGGTCATACAGGACAGTGGGGTCAACCTGCTTGATGTCTCCCACATAACCGATGTCTTTTCCGTCTGCGTACTTTTTATCCACCTTTAAGAGTCCGCCGTCCTTGCCGCTTAAGCCGACTGCCTTGACGCCAAGCTCTTCCACCATGGTAACCAGGCTTTTGTTTACCTTATTCAGTACCATTTCCGCAATTTCCATGGTTTCTTCATCGGTCACTCGCAGTCCGTTGATAAACTGGGCTTCCTTGCCGACCTTGCCGACCCAGCGGCTGATTTCCTTACCGCCGCCGTGTACGATAATGGGTTTGAAACCAACCAGCTTTAACAGGGTTACGTCCTTGATGACATTTTTCTGCAGTTCTTCGTTGCTCATGGCGCTTCCGCCGTATTTCACAACGATAATTTTACGGTTGAATTTCTGTATGTAAGGAAGGGCTTCAATCAGCACTTCCGCTTTCTGCAAAACTTCTTTCATATCCTTTTCTTCCATTTTCCAAACCAATCCTTTCTTAAGGTTTATGACCGGTAATCGGCGTTAATCTTTACATAATCATAGCTCAAATCGCAGCCCCATGCCGTAGCGCTTTCTTCGCCCATGTGCATGTCCACCAGAGCGGTAACTTCCTTGCAGGACAAAATGGCGCTGGCTTCTTCCTCGCTGTAATCGCAGGCAACACCCTTACTGAAAATCGCCATCTTTTTGCCTTCCGCTTCAAAGTACAAATCCACATTTTCCGGGTCAAAGCTGACACCGGAATAGCCAAGGGCACAGAGAATTCTGCCCCAGTTGGCATCATGTCCGAAAATCGCTGCCTTAGTCAGGGAGGAGCAGATAACGGATTTTGCTAAAATACGGGCATTCTGCTTGGTATCCGCATGAATGACCTTCGTTTCAAACAATGCGGTGGCACCTTCGCCGTCACCCGCCATCTTCTTTGCCAGAGTGGTAGTTACCGCATGAAGGGCTTCGCAGAATACTTTATAATCCTCATTTTCTTCTGTAATCAAAGGGTTTTCCGCCATACCGTTTGCCAGCACCAGAAGGGTGTCATTGGTGGAGGTATCGCCGTCCACGGAAATCATGTTAAAGGAGTCTATCACATCTTTTTTTACCGCCTTTACCAGAAGTTCCTTGCTGATTGCGGCATCCGTGGTAACAAAACCTAACATGGTGCACATATTGGGATGAATCATGCCGGAGCCCTTGCACATACCGCCGAGGATCACTTTTTTGCCGGATAGTTCGATTTCCACCGCCACTTCCTTGAATACCGTATCGGTGGTCATAATGGCTCTTGCGGCATCGTTTCCGGCTTTCAGGGTATCTGTTTTTGCCGCTGCCAGTTTCTCAATACCGGCACAAATTCTGTCTTCGGGAATCTGCATGCCGATAACACCGGTGGACGCTACCAATACCGCATCTGCGGGGATGCCCAGCAGCTTGCCCGCACATTCCGCTTCCTTTTTACAGATGTCCATGCCCTGCCTGCCGGTGCACGCATTGGCTATACCGGAGTTGACTACCACCGCCTGTGCGGTTTCTTTGGTATTCACGATATTCTTGTCCCAGAGAACGGGGGCTGCTTTCACCACGTTGCTGGTAAAAGTACCGGCACTCACGCAGGGAACCTTGCTGTATACAAGCGCCATATCCATTCTGTTTTTATATTTAATCTGTGCTTCCGCACCTGCTGCTTCAAATCCTTTTGCTGCGGTTACGCCGCCTTCTGTAAATTTCATGACTTTTCCTCGCTTTCTGCATCAAAACTTCCCTATCAGAGTAAATCTTCTACTTATTAAAAGCAATAATATTTTCGGTGTTTAATACGAAATCATAATAGTTCAAATCGTTTCTCTTTGTCCAGCCGATGCATTTCCAGAACGCATTGCCGATATCGTTTTCGGTAAAGGCTATCAGGGACACCTTGCTGATTTTCTCTTCCTTCAGCTTCTCCATGCAGTACACAACCATGGATTTGCCGATGCCCTTCATTCGTTTATCTTCTCTCACACAGACATGGTACAGACAGCCTCTTCTGCCGTCGTGTCCGCAAAGGATGGCTCCCACGATTTCGCCGTCTTCCTCTGCCACCACACTGATGCCGGGATTTCGTTTCAAGAAGCGTTCCACGCCTTCCTTCGCATCATCGATGCTTCTTATGGCAAAGCCTTTGATGCTCATCCAAAGCTTATGTACTCCTTCAAAATCTTCTGATTCCATGGCACGTATTGTAATCATGTCCGGCTCCTTTCCTTAAATAAGAACTGCACGCTCCCGAATTCGCGCCTTCTGCGCTCCTTCCCTGCTTCGCAGGGTATTCGGGAGCTACCCATGCAAGAAAAACAAATGCCCCCTATGGGGTCGCTTGTTTTGCTCTTGCATGGGTACATTATAGCACTTATGAATTTTTATGCAAGCATTTCCTTTGTTTTTAATTTTTATGCATTTTGTTCTGTATTTTATGCAATCTTTTTCTATATTATATGCATTTTTCTGCTTGCAATCAAGATAAAGTTGTTGTATAGTAAGGGCAAGTTCAAAAAAGATTCCACATAGGAGGCATAAAAATATGAAGGAAAAAGTTGTTTTGGCATATTCCGGCGGTCTGGATACCACTGCCATCATTCCTTGGTTAAAAGAAACTTATGATTATGATGTAGTCTGTGTCTGCATCGACTGCGGTCAGGAAGAAGAATTAAACGGTCTTGAGGAACGTGCAAAATCCTGCGGTGCTGCAAAATTATACATTTTGGATGTTATCGACGAGTTCTGCGACGATTACATTGCTCCCTGCGTACAGGCACATGCTGTTTACGAAAATAAATATTTATTAGGTACTTCCATGGCAAGACCTCTGATTGCCAAGAAGTTAGTGGAAATTGCAAGAAAAGAAAACGCTGTTGCCATCTGCCACGGCGCAACCGGAAAGGGCAACGACCAGATTCGTTTTGAACTGGGTATCAAGGCTCTGGCTCCCGATATCAAGATTATTGCTCCCTGGAGAAACGACAAGTGGAAAATGGACTCCCGTGAATCCGAAATCGCTTACTGCCAGGCTCACGGCATCAATCTTCCTTTCTCCACCGACTCTTCCTACAGCCGTGACCGTAACATCTGGCACATCAGCCATGAAGGTCTGGAACTGGAAGACCCGGCTAACGAGCCCAACTACGACCATCTGTTAGTGCTCGGTACTACTCCGGAGAAGGCTCCCGACCAGGCAGAATATGTTACCATGACTTTTGAAAAGGGTATTCCCACTTCCGTAAACGGCAAGAAGATGAAATACTCCGACATCGTAAGAGAATTAAACAGACTGGGCGGCAAGCACGGTATCGGTATCATCGACATCGTGGAAAACCGTGTTGTCGGCATGAAGTCCCGTGGTGTATACGAGACACCGGGCGGCACCATTTTAATGGAAGCTCACCAGCAGCTTGAAGAGTTAATCTTAGACCGCGACACCTATGCCATGAAGATCGAAATCGGCGCTAAATTTGCAAGCCTTGTTTACGAAGGCAAGTGGTTCACTCCTCTTCGCGAAGCTATGCAGGCTTTCATCGAAGTAACCCAGGAATATGTAACCGGTGAAGTGAAGTTCAAGCTTTACAAGGGCAACATTATCAAAGCCGGCACTACTTCTCCTTACTCCCTCTACAATGAATCCTTAGCATCCTTCAAGACCGGTGACCTTTACGACCACCACGATGCAGAAGGCTTCATCAATCTGTTCGGTCTGTCCTTAAAGGTACGCGCCATGAAGAAATTAGAGGTTGAGAAGAACAACAAATAGTCTTTATTTCCTTGATAGAAAGTACTGAGTATGGAAGTTATTTTAATTATCGTATCGTATTTTGTCATCGTAAATCTGCTTGGCTTTGCCCTCATGGGCATTGACAAGCGCAAAGCCATAAAGGGTGCCTTCCGAATTCCGGAAGCCACCCTCTTTATGGTTGCCATTATCGGCGGCAGTATCGGCTCCATTTTAGGCATGTATACCTTCCGCCACAAAACAAGACACTTAAAATTTGTCTACGGCATGCCCGCTATTTTAATTATCCAGCTTATTCTGCTGTTTTTACTGTACCGGGCGCCGATTGAACTTTTAACCATCTGATACAGAGGAAACGAACCATGCATATTGCCATTTGCAACGATAACGTCGCTGACAGAAAACAGCTTGAGAGACTTTTGGCAAGGGAATCCGACAAGCGCCTTTCCACCTCCGGAAACCTTTATGTGGACTCCTATGGCCATCCCGACAGTCTGCTTAAAAATCCCATGCAGTTTGATGCGTTCTTTATTGATATGGAGCTGACCCCGGATATTTCGGACAGTTCTGTTTTACAATGTCTGATTAAGGCAGGTTGTTCCGCGCCCGTTATCCTGCTGTATGCTTCCCCGGAAGAAAAAGAGAAAAAAAAGGCACTCGGCAAAGATGCACCCATGGAAATTCTTCTGCTGGAAAAGCCGGTGCGAAAAGAAGAATTATCCTCTCTGTTAGACAATCTTCTGGTTCTTTCCGGCAAGCGGGAAATCCCTATCGAAATCCGTGCCGAGGCAGGCACCCATTATGTATACGAAAGCGACATCCTTTATGCCGAAAAAAAAGGAGGACATATTTATGTGACCCTGAAATCCGGGGAAATTCTTCCACATAATGCCTCCTTGGAAAGTCTGTTTGCACAGCTTGAAGCTTATTCTGTTTTCTTTGCACCCAACCGTAAAACCATCTTAAACGGCCGGTATATCAAATCCGTACAGCTTACCCATATTACCATGTGCGACGGTCACACTTTTTCAGCCATCGGCGCCGGTATCGGTTATGCCAAAAAATGCCTTGCCGAATATGCGCGATAACTGCACTGAATATACGCAATGACTGCACCGGGAATGTGTCCGGCAAAATCTCTGTCATGGTCTGCATCTTACACGGCAACAATGACGCCGCCGTCATTTGCATACATACTGCTGATGCCTGCTGTGTCCAAAATCATAATATCCATACAGCCGGTCTTTAATTTCACCATCTGTTCCACAAAAAGTGCCCTGTCCGGCGCATTGCAATGACTGATGATAATTCTCTTTTTATCCGCATCCTTCAGTTCCGCAGCCAGAAAATCCACCATTTTGTTCAAAGCCTTTTTCATGCCGATGCCCTGACCTTTCTGAATAATGGTTCCTTCTTCCGCGCCCATCACCGGTTTGATGTTGAGTGTGGATGCCACAACCGCTTTTAAGCCGGTAAGTCTGCCGTTCTTGCGCAGTGTTTCCAGATTATCCAGTACAAAATAGGTGTGCATTTCATTACGGAAGTGGCGGATTTTCTTAGTAATTTCCGCAAAGGAAAGTCCCTGCTCCTCCAGTTCCATAAGTTTTAGCGCAATCTGGGTTTCCCCGCAGCTTGCGGAATGGGAGTCCACCACCAGAATATCCTTGTCTCCGTACTGCTCCTCGTACAGATTTTTGCCCAGTACCGCACTGTTGTAGCTGCCGCTTAACTTAGAAGACAACGTTACCACGTAAACCCGTTCTGCCTCTGTACGGTAAGCATTCATATAGCTTTCCGGGGACGGGCAGGACGACTTCGGACACTTGGGGTACTCTGCCACCTTTTTCAGAAATTCCTGCTGGTTAAAATGATCATCATCCAGAATACGGTAATCGCCGACCTCTATTTCCAGCGGTGCTCTTTCAAATCTTTCATCTTTCCACAGTTCAGCGGGCAATTCACAGCAACTGTCCACTACGATTTTATAGTTATATTTCATATCTGACTTCCATCCCTTTCCTAATCTGCACTTTTGGTGCCTGTTTTAGGTCATTTTACAGAACTTGTATTTTTCTCTTTTTGTCGTGTTTTGTAGAACTTTTGTAAATAGTTTTCATTACTATGTAACATGGTAGCACATTTTACATGGACTGTAAAGGGGAATGGAAAGTTTCACAGTTATTTTACTTTACGGTTCGATTGTCCCAATATTTTCTTCCGTTAATGCCAAGAAAGAAATTTCCTTTTCCGACGCATCCCCATAATTTCTATTCAGCCAGCTCAAATAATCCTTCTTGTCCACCGGCTCCGTGCCCCAGGAATCCTTTCCTATATAATAAACGGTTCCTGAGCCGGATACGTCCACATCTTTCGGGTACTGCTCTTCCATCCCATTCAATGCAAGGATATCCTTATCCACCGAATCTACATACCCTATCAATTCATATGTATCACTTTCCGCACAATACTGATAAAATAAATAAGGCCACATATCTCCATATCCTTGATTATGGGACGATAACACTTTTAGATTTCCGTTACTCAGAAATATAAATGCGGGGAATTCTTCAAATTGAATATAAATTTCTTTCGTATCTCTATCGCAATCTATGATATATCCTTTTGCATCTGCCACTATCCCCGGGTCATAAACAACTACCAATTCTTCTTTACCATCAGTGTCTACATCCGTCACCGCAAATTGGGTACATTCATCAGCCGGCAATTCTGCTGTTGTTCCGTCCGGCAAAGCACCATTATATAAGAGATTTCTAAGTGTTGCCGCATATACTTTTCTAATCTCCATATCGCACTCGTTTTCTGAAAAATGTGTGTTCTCCGTAATTTTTTCTCCTATTTGAGGTAAAGCAACCGGTGCGGGCGCCAACAGCAAATCCCTGATTCCAAACCAGTTGCCCATATATGCTATTGTTGATAAAGTTATCACTAATATAAGAATACGTTCTTCCTTCATAGCGTAATCTCCTCCCGCTCAAAAAAATTTTCTAATAGTGAATAATATAAAAGCGTTCGTCACCCTGCCGTTGGGTTGTAGAAGGTGATAGCCGACACCGTATCATCCTTCATGAGTAATCCCACATAAAGCGGTAAAGTGTCATAGTTTCCGAGATTAATATCCGCAATCATGATATAATCGAACTGGTTTTCCCAATAATAATCTTCTCCCTTATAATCCCATTCATCATCCATATCTATGTAACTCCGCGGATAGGCGACATTATTCCATCCCATGCATGCTGCCACATCTCCATTCATATAATTGCCTTCAAAATCCATAACTGCCATATCCGGATATTCCGCAAGTATCTCTTTCTGTTTCATCCCTACCTTGATACCATTTGCCAGCGAATGTTTATCATCAATAATGGAATACCCCCAAAGTGTAATTTCGTCAGAATAATCGTATTTTCCGTAATAATACTCCATACCATCCATTTTTATGATGTACCATGTTCCCTCTCCTGTTCCCGGCAGTACTCCCTGTAATGTTTTAACACTGCCTAACTCCTGTGCAGCTGCAAATTCGTATTCCCTTATGCCGGGTGTAACAACCATATCCTCCTGTGAAAACACATGCATTTTTTCCGTAATTTCCTCTGAGTTTTCTGTAACGGTTTCTCCATCAGAAATTTGTGTGCGAGTGGCAGTTTGCGATTGTGTTCCCTCCTCATCGGATTTTCCGCTACATCCGGCACATATAATCCCCAGTAAAGATATAATTACAATAATTTCTTTTCTTAACTTCATAACTCTTCTCCTATCCTAATCATCTGCACACCAAAAATGAAGATACATATCCCCTAAACTATAATATTCTTACTGTCTTTTACCTTGTGAATGATGTTACAAATCCCTATAATTGCAATTATTTCTAAACCAACTGCTTATTATAGCACATTCTGTCAATATTGTTTTGTATAATAACATTATATTTATGTAATTGTTCTCATTTCACAGTATTTATATAAATACAATCAGAAAAATAGCTTTATAAGCTGCCCTACTCTATTCTGCAGATAAGAATAACTATTATAATTCGCCTTTCGCAAAATGAAATATGAATTATTTTTGCTATAAAATAGGAATTTATGACGGAAGTATCTTATAAAAAAATACACACAAGAAAAATTGGTCTCGCTCCGCAGATAGACGGTCTAATGGAATTTATTTTAATCATAATAGTACGTTTTAGTGCTAACATGCAGTTTTTATTCTGTGTTTATTTCTCATTATAATTATTAACCTTCATAAAAAATCAAATCAAATTCATCTATATCTGATGTGTTATCGTGCTTCTTTTTACTTATTCTGTAAAGCTCTAAGAATTTATTCCGCAATGCCCTAATAAAATAATTGGTAATCTGCCCATCATCATAATAATATTCCATATTACATACTGATTCCCACAATGCTGCTACCAATTCCGCATATACATCTTCTTTGTCATCCTTATAAAGCAGCCGAACGTACTTTTTTATCAATGGGTCAAATTTTTCAATAAGCAACCCAAACTTCTCTTTGTCCTTTTTTATATCATATATTAATTTAGATATTTTCATTTTCTTTCCCTCCACTATAGTAAAAAAGAAAGATTGTATGAAAATGTAAACCAACATATAATAATGCATTATTTTTGTAATCGTTCTATTATTGCATAGTTTCAATGGAGTCTGTTTTTCTTTGGTTATATTTTCCTTGCCTCAACCGTCACAAATTTTCCAAATTAACTCTTGCCTTTATTATGTGCAGAAAGTTATACTATTAACAATACAACACATCGGTGTATGTATCCTGATTATCAAGCAAGTCACGCACCTCGTTTACAGAAAGGCAAAAAATGATTGCACTGCAGATTACCGGACTTAAAAATTTCATGAATGCCATGCTTACCGGCAATGTCTTTGATACATTTCTGCTGGAGGAGGCTTCTGTCACCACAGCGGTCACCTACCATATCGACGGACATGTCCAAAAGGACTTTGCGCCCTGTGAATATGAATTTATTCCCTGGGCCGATATCAAAGGTATCTGCTTCCAGTTAATCAAAGGAACCAAGGTTCCCCTTCATTTCCAGTTTGTGTTTCATCTGATGCCAAAGCATGTGGAGTCCATTCTGAAGGCAGCCGATGCTGCCGTTGACCCGTCGCTCATCCGTGCTTTTGTCCTGACGCTGCGCTATAACGGGGAAATTGCAACGCTCTACACCGGCACGGCTTACACCACCTTTGTGGCGGACAAAGAGCCCGAAAAGCTCTGGGATGCCGCCTGCGAAAAATATTTGCTCAAAAAAGAAATTGCCTGCGAACGTCTATAGTTCACAGGCAATCTTTTTATTCTTCCGTACCAATGGCAGTCTCTGTACTGCCCGCCGTATTCTCTTTCGGTGTTTCCGTCTTGGGATGCGGCGCAATCCATTCCGGGTCTACTTTGGAATGGTATTCCTCCGGCAGCGCCTCTTCCACATACTTGTAGAAATTCTGGTTCAAAATTCCCGCAGAATAATTATACAGACCCTTGACCTGGCTCTTCACGGCATCCAGATATTCGTCATCCGGTTCCACGCCGTCCGCCCATACAACTTCCTTGGATTTTTTATTGTAAGAAACCTTATCCGTGATAAAGCTTCTGTCCGCAAAAATAACCAGCGGAGAAGCATCCGACAGGATATCGTTTCCGGCATACAGTCTTGCATCGTAATCAAATCCGAACAGATTAAGCAAAGTGGGCAGAAGGTCCAGGGAGCTTGCCGTCTTCGTCACTTCCACGGTTTCCATTTCGCTGTTCCAGAGGATAAGATTGTTGTGGTAAATATCCAGTGTACCGTCTAACGGTCTGCCCGCCAGTTCTTCCAGATTGCTTACTTCCATGCCGTAAGGATAATGGTCTGCGGAAAGGCAGATAACCGTATTTTCCAGCTTTCCTGCCTCATCCAGTTGTTCAATCAGATACTGCAGCGCCAAATCCAGCTCCATGTTGCAGGCAATGTAAGCTCTTCCTTCCTCGGAATAGGGCAGATTTGCCACATCCTCTTTGTGCAGGGAAGACATCTTGTTGCCGGTAAAATTATAATTCATGTGACCGGAAACCGTCATGTAATACACATGGAAACGGTCTTCCTGTATGTATTCGGAAACGGTGGCTTTCATCATATCCAAGTCCGAAGCCGGCCAGTAATTGGAGTTTTCCATTTCAAACACCTGACCGCCGTATTTTTTTGCATCCAAATCTCCCAGTTTACATGCCTTGAAATTGTAGCCCAGGTTCGGGTGGGAAAGATATCTGTCGTAATAGGACAGGGAATTGTTGTGGTAAGCGTAGCTTTTTACCCCTTCGGAAGCAAAATAGGAAGCCAGCGAAAAGCACATATCATCCTCCGCACTGCGCTTCATGGAAAACTGCTGGTCGGGGATGAGTCCCGTCAGGTTCACATACTCGCCGTCACTGGTGGATGTCTGCCACAGAGGCACGTAATAATCGTCAAATACAAAGCCCGAATGAATGAGCTTATACAAGGTCGGTGTCAGATTTTCGTCCACCGCATAGGGGGAAAATCCTTCCGCCGTCAGGAAAATCAGGTTATAGCCCTCAAACATACCGGTATATTCGTTTCGTTTGGTGGGCGTCATGCTCTGCATGTAATCCGCTAATTTTTTCACCGTATCGGAATCGGCATTGTCGTAGAGAGCGGTAAAATCCACCGGCAGGACATGTGGGGAAGTATCCGGCTTTTTCGCCTCTTCCTGTCTGCTGTCATCCCCGGAAACATCTCCGGCTTCCTCCGGTGTGGTTTCCGGCGTATCGTTTTCACCTGCTCCCGTTTCCTCCGGCGTTTCCGCATAGTCGTTGTTTAAGTCCACCCAGGTATCCAGCCCGTCGCCCTTCTTAAACGCACCGGCAAAGACATCTCTTGTGATGGAGGGCATGACGCCGAATTCCTCAATGACACCCTGCGGGTCATAAAATCCGGCATATGCATCTTCGTATTCCGCCCCTGCAAGGGAACCAACCATCAGCACTGCCATAAAGCCCAGTGCGCCGGTTGCCATTACCGCCAGCTCCCGCAGTCTTTCCTTTTTCGTATGACTCTTTAAGCTCAGTGTATACATATGCAGGAGCAGTCCCGTCACCACAAAAGGCACTGCCATCAGAAGCAGCCAGCCGGACACGTTCCAGATGCCCACCAGTGCTTCTTTCCAGTAGTTGGTCATGGCATCTTTTCCGCCGTTTTTAATGGCTGCCATTAAAAGCGGTTGTTTGAATATCTTGATATACACAAGCTGGGATGCAAACAAAAGGTAATCTATTGCCAGCAGAACCCAGAGGATAATCCGGTTTTTCTTTCTTCGGAAAAAGCCCATAAGCAGGGATGCAAAGCCCGCCAGAAACAGCCATATAAAAACCGCAATCAGCGGATTGACCGCCGCCAGCCCAAAGCAGGCAATATGGTACACTGCTTCCATATATATAAATGTGCAAAAAAACAATATGATAAGCCAAATCATAACTCTCTCTCCCTTTCTTTTCCACATATTAGCATATTTTGTCGAAAAAAGGGAGATTGTATTTCTTATTTTTTTATTAGATTTTCTGTTTGCGGCATATTTTGTCACTTCTTCATTTTGGGCTGGAAACAAATGGCTGCCAGCAGTCCGAAAATAAGAGCCCCGCTGCATCCTGCGGCGCCTGCCTTGAAGCCTCCTTTGAAAAGCCCCAGAAAGCCTTCCGCATCCACGGCTTCTTTGACGCCCTTCATCAGCACGTTGCCAAAGCCGAGCAGGGGAACGCTGGCTCCGGCTCCCGCCCATTCCGCAAAGGGTTCATACCAGCCGAATACACTGATGACCGCACCCAGGCAGACCAGCAGCACCATAATCCGTCCCGGCAGCATTTTTGTTTTTTCCATTAAAATCTGTACTAAGGCGCAGATAACGCCGCCCACTAAAAAGGCATAAAAATAATCCATGATGTATCCCTCCTACGGTTTTCTCATCATGGATTATTATGTATTTTGTTTTCGATTTTATACACGCCGGGTACTGATTTCGCACCTTCCGTGGCTCAATCCGTTTCCGGATGCTATGTATGTCCTTTTTGCTTCGGTTACTCCAGAAATTCTGCTGCCCGGGCGGACACTTCTTCCGCCACCTCGCGCAGCTCCTTGCCTTCGCAGTTTATCGTCACAAGGGCATATTTTTCATACATGGGAATGCGTTCTTCGTACAAATCCCGTAGGGTCTGCCCTTCCTTTAAGGTAACGCCTCTTGCATTCAAATCGCCCAGACGTTCCTCTAAGGCTTCATAAGAAAGCTTCAGATAGACTACCACGCCGATTTCAGACAGATGCTTCATAGCTTCTTCTTCGTAGCAGACACTTCCTCCGGTTGCAATCACGGTCTGCTTCACATCAATGGAAGCATTTACCTTATTTTCAATCTCCCAGAAGCCTTCCACTCCGTGCTCGGTAATCAGCTCATGCAAAAGTTTTCCGTACTCATCCTGAATTAAAAGGTCGGAGTCCAAAAAACGAAATCCCAGCCGTTTGGCAGCCACAACGCCCACGGTGCTTTTTCCTGCGCCCGGCATTCCAATCAGGACAACATTCTTTCTTTTGTCCATTTCCTGCTGCTCCTTATAAGTCAAAGGTTGCATGGGTCAGGTCTGCAATTACTTCTACTTCGCAAAGAACATTTTTCGGCAGGGTCTTTACCGCTACGCAGCTTCTTGCGGGCTTGCCGGTAAAGTACCTGGCATATACTTCATTGAATGCCGCAAAATCGCCCATATCTGCTAAAAAGCAGGTGGTTTTTGCCACGTTTTCATAGGTAGCGCCTGCTGCCTTTAAGATTTCGCCGATGTTCTTCATTACCTGTTCTGCCTGCTCGGTAATATTCGCTCCGGTAATTTCGCCGGTTGCCGGATTGATGGGTATCTGTCCTGATGCAAAAAATAAATGTCCTGCAATCACACCCTGGGAATAAGGGCCGATTGCTGCCGGTGCTTTGTCTGTGTGAATGGTTTCCAACATAATTTTGTCCTCCTTGTTCAGGCCTTCGGCTCCGGCGCATCAAATTCCGCCGTCACGTAATAGCCTCTTTTTTTTTCTATGATGTCTGTCACAACACCTTCCCTCGCAAGCATTCTGTTGCGGAAAGGTATATTGCCTGACATGGCAAGTGACGGATCAATCGTATAATAATAGTTGCTGGGCAGTACTCCTTCTGTCACCGTAATCTTCTGTCCGACAATAAGAAGCCCCGGCCGTTCCATTTTAAACTCCATGGTTCTCATAAAAACGCCCCATTTCTTTTCTGTCTATTTTACTATAAAGGAGCCCTGCATGGCAAGTCTTTCTTGGAGAAGTTACACGCTCTCAATCACAATTCCGTGGGCAATTCCGGGCACACTCTGACCTTCGTGGAATGTCACTTTGCTGAGAAGTGCGCCTGTCGGGACAAACAACACTTTTTTCCAATTCTTTTCCGCAAGCTGCTTTAAAATATACGCCGAAAGGGTGACGGCGCTGCACCCGCAACCGGAGCCGCCCGCATGGGTGTCCTGGGTTTGGGCATCGAAAATTTCCAGCCCGCAGTCCATATGCCTGTCGGAAATATCATACCCTTTATCCCGTAGCAAATCCAGAAGCACGCGCTGTCCCACGCTTCCCAAGTCCCCGGTGATAATCTTATCGTACTCTTCGGGTTTTGCCTGAAAATCCGTCAAATGGGCTTCTATCAGGTCTGCTGCCGCAGGCGCCATGCATGCCCCCATGTTCAGGGAGTCCTTCAGTCCGAAATCCACGATTTTTCCCACTGTCATGCCGGTAATTTTCCCTTTGCAGGCAGCTTCTTTTTCTTTTCCCAATATAAAAGCGCCACTGCCGGTTACTGTCCAGGTGGCGGACAGCGGACGCTGGTTTCCGTACCCCAAAGGAAAACGGAATTCTTTTTCCGCACTGGCAAAATGACTGGATGTCACGCAAAGCACCTGTTCGGCAAAGCCTCCCGCCACCGCCATGGTGCCTAACGAAAGAGACTCCCCGCAGGTGGAGCATGCTCCGTATACCCCAAACAGCGGAATACGGTAATTCATAATGCCGAAGGATGTGGCAACGGACTGTCCGAGCAAATCGCCCGCAAAGACGTAGCGTATCTCCTCCGCCTTCTTCCCTGCCTTCCCCAGCGCCAGGCTCACGGCATCCTTCTGAAGACTGCTTTCCGCTTCTTCCCAGGTATTGCAGCCGAACATGTCGTCCTCTCCCACCATATCAAAAAGAAGGCCGAGCGGGCCCTCGCCTTCTTTTTTGCCTACCACGGAGGCATTTCCGTTAATATAAACCGGCTCATCCAGCCGGATACTTTGTTTTCCCTGCCAAAGTTGTGCACTCATATGATTTCCTTTCCTGCTTTCCTCTTTTATCAACTTTATCAGCCTGTGTTCTGCAAGCTGTTTCCACTACCCATTCCATGAGCCGCTTTTATTCAAACTTGCCCTCGGCAACCATGCGCACCAGTTCTTCCAGTTCCTCTTCACTGCCGGCTAAGCTGCTTTTCTGCCGCAGCACTTCTCTTTCCTCGTCCGTCATTTCACCGATTCTGTTGCGTGCGCCTTCGTTCATGGCAAAAGCAATGGGAAGCTCCCAAAAAGGAGTCTGAAAACTATCCATACTGTCAATTCCTTTCTTTCCGGTTTTTAAATCAGTATGAACCCCGTTTTCCGTATTTATACATTTATTTTTATTTTCTCAGTCCTTTCGGATAATGATTTTTCAAAACAGCACTTGCTGCTTTTCCCCAGCCTAAGCTGTAACCGTCCACACAGACAAGACACCAGCCCTTCGGCAGGGATACGTCTGCCTGTCCTGCGCTCCGTCCTTCCCGGGTTATGGTGTCTGCCTGTTCGGACGCCGTCCTTCCCCGGGTCATGATGTCCGCCATTTCCACATCGCATCCTTCGCCGATTGTCAGTGTCTGTCCCTCTAAATATTTTCTGACGGCAGTTCCGTCACCGGAAAGGTTGATACCGTTTACAACCTGTTCTTTTTTCAAAAACAATGCCAGCGCGTGGGACGGCTCAAACCGGTTCTTTTTCACCGTTCCCAGATGCAGTCCCGGACGCAGTACCTTAAGTCCCCGTAAGGAAGGTGTCTCTGCCGGTGCCAGGTACAACTGTTCTCCGAAGCGCAGCAGAATTTTTCCTGCCGTCAGTTCTTCTGCCGGTATCGTCAGGGCTTCCTTTGCAAAATCCAGAAACTCCCTACAGTCCTTCAGGGCAAGGAACTTTTCCGTTCCGGCGGTTGCCGCGCTGCCAAGCTGCCCACCCTCGCGGTGCAGGACAGCTAAAAAGTGCCCTTCCCCTTTGACTTTATGCGGCATCAGCCTTTCTTCTTTTTCCAGATAAAAATCAGGGTGTGTTTCCAGAAAGCGGCTGACGGAGCCTTCGTCCTCCGCAGGTGCAAAGGTGCAGGTGGAATAAACCAACTTGCCGCCGGGTTTTAACATCGTTGCCGCACAGTTCAAAATGCCGTCCTGTCTTTCGGCGCAGAGCGCCACATTTTCCTCACTCCACTCTTCACCGGCATTGTCGTTTTTGCGGAACATTCCTTCCCCGGAGCAGGGCGCATCCACCAAAATGCGGTCAAAAAATGCGATAAACTTTTTGCTCAGGCTTTCCGGTGTTTCATTTACGACAATGGCATTGGAAATGCCCATGCGCTCTATATTTTCCGATAAAATTTTAGCCCTCTGGGGGTGAATTTCATTGGTAATGAGCATGCCGCGTCCCCGCATATATTCGGCAATCTGGGTGGATTTGCCGCCCGGCGCCGCACACAAATCCAGAACACGTTCCGGCGTTGCCTCCTCCATCAGGCACGGTACCGGCGCCATGGCGGACGGCTCCTGAATGTAGTACAGGCCCGCCTCATGGTAAGGGTGCTTCCCCGGCTGCTCCTCCTCTTCGTAATAAAAACCGTTTTTCGTCCAGGGAACCGGACTTAAGACAAACGGAAGTTTTTCTTTTCCTTCCTGTATTTCTGTTTTCAGCGGATTGATACGCAGCGCCCGGTAACGTTTGCCGGAAAGACTCTCTAAAAAAGCCGGGTATTCCTCTCCCAACATATTCTGCATTCTCTCTAAAAATTTTTCTGGTAACATGCTGCTCTCCTTTTCCTCCCGGGCCTCTGTAAACAGATGCGCCCTTTACTCTTTTTTCCGGCTCTCAAAGTACATAAAGTGGTCGATTGCCTGCAGGATGTCCGCAAATTCTTCTCTGTCGGCAAGCTCCACATAGTGGGTCAGAAGTTCGTTTTCCTCCTTGCGGTAACGACCGTAAAAGATGTCAAACAGATTGTGACCTCTCATGTAGATTTTGATTTCTTCCATGTGAGCCTTCACGTCCTCCGTTGTGGTAAAATCCATGCCCAGCACGGCGGTAAGATGCCTGCCGCTTTTTAATTTATACAGATATTCCTTCCATTTGGAAAGAAAAATTTTATAAAACTGCTCCGGACTTTTCAAAATGCCTATCCGGCACATGATTTCCGGGTTCAGGAAATAATTTTCAAACGAATAATATTTTAACACCAGTACATTTTCCGGCTTCACACGGGGCAGTCTGTCCACATCCCGTGCGTTCTGCTCCTCATAATATTTACATAATCCTCTGCGGAGGTCTTCCGCATTTTTGCCATCGCCATCCCTTATCATAAGAAAATGGTCCTTTATGTAAACCTGATTCATGTATTTTAAATTGGCGTAGGTCTTGATGTTGGTACAACTGTTGGTGGTGATGATAGCTGTCCGGGAAAGCCTGCCGTCCTTGTCATAAATTTCCGAATAGTACTTCTTTAATAGGATAGGAAGCCTTGTCTTATCCTGCCGTCCTTCTACGATAAACACGAAATCCACGTTCATCAAATCCCCTGCCGTATAGCCGAGGTCATTCAAAATGGCACTGATGTCGGTGTCTTTTCGTACGGCAGGCATGCCGTCTTTGTCCAGAACCATCTGACGTATCTGTCGGATGCTGAAATTCGGCAGCAGATTGGGGGAATGGGTGGAAAAAATCACCTGATGCTTTTTCGACAGCCGGTACAGAATATCACCGGTGGTCTTCTGCATGGACGGATGCAGGAAAATTTCCGGGTCTTCCATCATGATAATGCAGTCCTCCGCATTTTCATCCTCCGCATACGCCTCTAAAACGGACAGCATGTAAATACTGCGCATGCCCTTTCCCAGCCGTTCAATGGGGCGTCTTATTCCCTCCTGTCCGGTACTGAATTCCGTTGTCACGGTAAGCATGGCATCCGTGTTGTGGCTCATGGAAAAGAAAATGGTGTCCTGTCCGCCGTTTGCCGCATAGGCTTCGTTGACCTTTCCGGCAAAGGTGTTTAAGTTCCGCTGATACAGTTTGTAATTAAGAAGCCGGAAGGTTTCCAGTGCCGTCAGCTCCTCCGGCTTCTTCTGATTGATAAGACCGATACAGGAAAAGCAGTGCGTGCAGGCTTTGGCATCATTAAACAGGCACCTGTTTTCCCGGATGCTTTTTAACTCCGCGTCCTCCTGCAGATACAGCATGTCATTCTGGAACTGCTCCGGGTTGCGCTCCGCATCAATATAATAAATGGTAGGAAAAACATCCCGGATATACGGATTGTTTTTCTTAAAACCGTCGTCAAAACGCTGTCTGCCGTCCCGGTTCACAATATAAGTAAACGTAAGCGCTTCTCCGTCAAAAGAAGGCAGCTTTTTCTTCACATCGGAAAGAAAAGACTCCCATCTCCTGTAACTGCTGACTTTTCCCCTCTTCTGCAGCCTTTTTAAGTCTTCCTCACAAAGGGACAGCCTGACTGTAATCTCTATGTTGGCGCCGGACTCATCAAAATCCTCCGGCACAATCCGGTAATCGCCGCCCACTGCCCGGATAGCATCCAGGACTGTGGTTTTGCCGGTGCTGTTCTGTCCCACTAAAATAAGCGCCTGGGAAATGTCCTCGATTTCCAGACAGTTTATGGATTTGAAACGACAAATTTTCAGGTATTCTATCTGCATACGCTTACCCCCTTTTTTTATTATGGCACAGGATGCTTTCCCGGGCAAACAGTTTTTGTATCGGCTGCTTCCCGCAGCCGTTTTCTTTAGACATCCATTCCAATCTATGCTATAATCGTGCCATGAAAACCTTAAAAAACATACTTATTTGCATTATTCTACCAATTACATTATTTCTGACCGCAAGCATCACGGCGGACGATACGCAAGTGGCTGACACGGCTGCCGTAGCGGAGATGCCCGGAAATCTCAGGCTTTACCTTACGCAGGATTTTTCTCCTCTGGCGAAGGATATTCTTCCGGAGGTTATGCCGGAAATGGACAAGCCCATTTCCAAAGAAATCACGCTTATGGCGGTGGGCGATAACCTGATGCACATGGGCATTGTAGCCTCCGGCAAACAGGCGGACGGCAGCTACGATTATTCCCTGCTGTACACGGACATTGCGGATTTTCTGGCTGCTGCGGATATCAAAGTCATCAATCAGGAAACCATTTTAGGCGGCAACGAGAGGGGCTTTTCCGGCTATCCCCGGTTCAACTCTCCGACAGAGGTGGGCGATGCCATTGCCGCTGCTGGCTTTAACGTGGTGCTGCATGCCTCCAACCATTCCGCTGACCAGGGCATTGCCGGTCTGCTCTCCTGCATTGCTTTCTGGAAAACCCACCCGGAAGTGCTGATGGTGGGCATTTTTGATGACCCGTCCGAAGCCGGAGAAATTCCGCTCCTTACCATTGACGGCGTCACCTTTGCCATCCTCAATTATACCTACGGACCCAATGCGGAGATTTTGCCTTCTTCCATAGAAGGGCACCTGAATATGCTCTGTGCCTACGATGAGCGGACCAATGTCATTGATTTTACCACCTTAAATCCGCAGGTGATTGCCGATATTGAAAAAGCGGACGCACTTGCCGATGTGGTTCTGGTCTTCCCTCACTGGGGTACGGAATATGTCACCACTCCCTCTTCTTATCAGAAGGAATTTGCCCGGCAGATGGCGGAGGCGGGCGCCGATATCATCATCGGAACCCATCCCCATGTGGTGGAGCCCATTGAATGGGTAGAGGCGGATAACGGCAACAAAGCTCTCTGCTACTATTCCCTCGGCAACTATGTTTCCACCCAGAAGGATGCCATCAGTATGCTGGAAGGTATGGCATGGGTGACCTTTGAGGCAACCGCAGGCGGTGTTACCATCGATGAGGAAAAATCCGGCGTCATCCCTCTGGTATGCCAGTACAAGAGCGGTCCCGTCCGCTTCGACCACATTTACCTTCTGGAGGACTATACACAGGAGCTTGCCGCTGCACACGGTATCCGCGGATACGGCGGCGTCAGCTTAAAAGCGGACAAGCTGAAGGAATGGAGCGCGGAAATCTTCGGTGATTTCGTACTGCCAAAGTCCCTGGTACTTCCGTAAGGTGCTTTTCTGTCAGAAAAAACTGCTGCTCTAAAAAAATCTAAAAATTTTGTAAACGTATTGACAATTTAAATTCCTTTTACTATAATCTGTAGCGTGCTACATATGTTTATGTAGTGTGCTACAGATTTTTTTATGTAAATAATTTTTTATATAAAGAAATTATTTATGCAAAGAAAGGAGTTTCCCATGCAGCAACTGGAAACCGGCGTTTATTTTAAGCTGATTACCGATAAGCTCCGCACCAAAGCCGATGCCGACTTAAAGGCGCACGGACTTACCATGACGCAGTCCCGGGTTCTCTGCTTTTTGTCCGACCACAACGGAGAAGCCACCCAGAAGGAAATCGAAGAATTTCTTTCCGTAACCCATCCTACGGTTGTGGGTATAGTGTCCCGCTTAGAGCAGAACGGATTTATTACCTTTCATCCGGACTCCGCGGACAAACGCAACAAAATAGTGGTGCTTACGGAAAAAGCCGTTCAGGTTGACAAGGAAATGAAGGACGTCATCCGCAGGCAGGACAAAAAACTGTTTGCATCCTTATCCGAGGAACAGGTGAAAGAGCTTACTTTTTTATTACAAACCATTTATGAAAACTTAAATACCGAAGAGGAGGATACCCCATGTTAAAAACATTAGCAGGAAGCTTAAGAGAATACAAAAAAAGCTCTTTGGCAGCCATCTTTTTTTCCGGCATAGAAGTTATTTTTGAAATTGTAATTCCTCTGTGCATGTCCAATTTAATCGACAGCGGTATTGAAAAAAGCAATATGACCATGGTCTGGAAGTTTGGCATTCTGCTGCTTATTTTTGCCTTGCTGCAGCTTGCCACCGGTATGCTTTCCGCCTACACCGCAGCGAAAGCGTCAACCGGATTTTCCGCAAACTTACGTCAGGATATGTACGACAACATGCAGACCTTTGCTTTTTCCAACATCGACCGTTTTTCCACGGCATCCATCGTTACCCGTCTGACCACGGACGTAACCAACGTGCAGAATGCCTACCAGATGTTAATCAAATTAGCGGTCCGCGGACCCGTTATGTTAATTGTATCCATGATTGTTTCCTTCCGCATCAACCGTCAGATTTCCCTTATTTTCCTGGCGATTGTACCGGTACTGGGCGTTCTGCTTGCTCTGATTGTCCGCAAGGTGCATCCTGTTTTTGAAAAAGTTTTTCACACCTATGACGACTTAAACAACGTCGTGCAGGAAGATCTCCGCGGCATCCGCGTGGTAAAGTCCTGCAACCGGGAAGACCTGGAAATCAGTAAATTCAAGAAAATTTCCCAGGATATTTACAAGGGCTTTGCCAAGGCGGAGCAGATGCTTGCCTTAAACTCTCCCCTGATGCAGATCTGCATGTATACCTGTATGATTTTAACCTCCTGGATTGGGGCAAAAGCCATTGTTGCCAGCGGGAACAACGCCGCTCTTGGCTTAACCACCGGCGATTTGACCGCGCTCATCACCTATTCCATTCAGATTTTGTCCAGCCTGATGATGCTTTCCATGGTATTTGCCATGATTACCATTGCCAGCTCTTCTGCCGGACGAATCGCGGAAATCCTGCAGGAAAAAACGGATATTGCCAATCCGGAAAATCCGGTTATGCATGTGGCTGACGGCGAAATCAACTACAATAATGTAGAATTTGTTTACGCTTCCAAAGCCGATAAAAAAGTATTAAGTAACATCAACCTGCACATTGCTTCCGGTGAAACCTTCGGCATCATCGGCGGTACCGGTTCTTCCAAGTCTTCCCTGGTGCAGCTCATTCCGAGACTCTACGACGTTACCTCCGGCAGCCTGACGCTGGGCGGTGTGGATGTACGGAAATACGACCTGGATACCCTGCGCAACGCCGTTGCCATGGTGCTTCAGAAAAACGAACTGTTTTCCGGCACCATTGCGGAAAACCTGCGCTGGGGCGATGAAAATGCCACCGATGAGGAAATAAAAGAAGCCTGCCGTCTTGCCTGTGCGGATGAATTTATCAATGCCATGCCGAAGGGTTACGAAACCTATATTGAGCAGGGCGGCACCAATGTTTCCGGCGGTCAGAAGCAGCGTCTCTGTATTGCCCGTGCACTGCTTAAGAACCCCAAGGTGCTGATTTTGGACGACTCCACCAGCGCCGTGGATACCCGCACTGATGCCCTCATTCAAAAAGGACTTAAAGAATATTTACCCGAAACCACCAAAATCATTATTGCACAGCGAATCAGTTCCGTGCAGAACGCGGACAAGATCATTGTCTTAGACGACGGAAAAATCAATGCCATGGGCACCCATGAGGAACTGTTAAAGACCTGTGATATTTACCGCGAAGTATTTGCATCCCAGCAGAAAGGAGAGCGCGAAAATGCCTAACGAAAAAAACGAAACAAAAGCCATGCCCGGCAAAGAACCCGATTTCGGCAAACGCCCCCGGCAGAAGCTGGATATGAAAACCTTAAAAAGACTGCTTTCCTACCTGAAGGCATACAGGGGCACCCTGATTTTAGTTACCGTCTGCATTCTTCTTTCCGCATTGGCGAGCGCTGCCTCCTCTATGTTTCTGCAGTCCCTGATTGACGATTACATCACGCCGCTTTTAGCCTCCGCCGGAGCCCCTGATTATTCCGGGCTTATCAAGGCGCTTGCTGTCATGGCGGTGATTTACCTGGTAGGCGCGTTATCCACTTATCTTTATAACAGACAGATGGTAACCGCAGCCCAGGGCACCTTAAAAACCATCCGTGATGAAATGTTTGAAAAAATGCAGAAGCTGCCCATCCGTTATTTTGACTCCCACACCCACGGCGACATCATGAGTCTTTACACCAACGATACGGATGCCCTGCGGCAGATGATTGCCCAGTCCATGGCGCAGCTTATTTCTTCCGCATTTACCATTACCGCCGTGTTCTTCTGCATGCTGAACATCAGTGTCTGGCTGACAATCGTGGTGCTGGCGGTGCTTTTCCTCGTTATGCAGTTTGCCAAAATTATTATGAAGAAAAGCGGCCGCTACTTTATGGCGCAGCAGAAAACCCTTGCCGATTTGGACGGCTACATTGAGGAAATGATTAACGGTCAGAAGGTTATCAAGGTCTTCTGTCACGAAGGAAAAGCCCGTGAGGAAATGGTCCGCCGCAATAAACGGTGGGAAGAAAATTCCGCCAAGGCAAACGGTCACGGCGGCGCCATGATGCCTCTTATGAACGCCCTCGGTTACATCCAGTATGTGATCGTTGCCGTTTTAGGCGCTTACCTTGCCATTGCCAAAGTTCCCAATTTAGGGCTGACCGGCTTCCACACCATGACCGTCGGTATGATTGCTTCATTCCTGACGCTGTCGAGAAACTTTACCCAGCCGATTTCCCAGATTTCCAACCAGTATAACTCCATCGTCACAGCTCTTGCAGGTGCTTCCCGTATCTTCGCTTTCATGGACGAAGCGCCCGAAACCGACGGAGGTTATGTTACCCTGGTAAATGCCGTGGAAAACGAAGATGGTTCTCTTACCGAAACCGACCGCTACACCGGTGTCTGGGCATGGAAACATCCCCACCACGACGGTACCGTTACCTATACCCGCCTGCGGGGTGAAATCGTACTGGATCATGTGGACTTCGGTTACAATCCCGACAAGGAAATTCTGCACGACATTACCCTGTATGCGAACCCCGGCGAAAAGGTTGCCTTTGTCGGTTCCACCGGTGCGGGCAAAACCACCATTACCAACCTGATTAACCGTTTTTATGATATTGCCGACGGTAAAATCCGTTACGACGGCATCAACATCAACAAAATCAAAAAAGCGGACCTGCGCCGTTCCCTCGGCATGGTACTGCAGGATGTTAACTTATTTACCGGCACAATTATGGAAAACTTACGTTACTCCAATCCCAATGCTACGGATGAAGAATGCATTGCCGCCGCAAAGCTTGCCAATGCCGACAGCTTTATCCGCATGCTGCCGGACGGCTACAACACTGTCTTAAAGGGTGACGGCAGCGGTCTTTCCCAGGGACAGCGCCAGCTTATTTCCATTGCCAGAGCGGCTGTTTCCAATCCGCCGGTCATGATTTTGGACGAAGCAACCTCTTCTATCGATACCCGAACGGAAGCTCTCGTACAGAGCGGTATGGATAAGCTGATGCAGGGACGTACGGTATTTGTCATTGCCCACAGACTTTCCACCGTCCAGAACTCCGATGTGATTATGGTACTCGACCACGGACGTATCATCGAACGCGGCAACCATGAAAAACTGATTGCCGAAAAGGGCACCTATTACCAGTTGTACACCGGTGCTTTTGATTTGGAATAAGGGATTGGAAGTAGCTTCCAGTTTTACCATTCATCTCCCATTGCGTAATTGTTACAAAATTGTTACAATTCATTTGTGCTCAGGCAAGGCGTACTACAAACTGACAGGCAACACGTCAGACGCCGGACAAAATAATCCATAGATACCATCTTCTGCAACGCAGAACCGCCGGGCACAAAATCTGAAAAGGAGGTAAATAGTATGTGTTTCAAATTTTTCAATAACTGCAATCTGCTTAACCTTATCCGTAACTGTTTCGGATGCTAATGATAAAAGAGCCCTTGGAAATTTTCCAAAGGCTCTTTTTTAATCGATTACATTCTTAATTGCCAATATGTTGTCGTAGTCCGCCGCACTGATAATGACACCCTTTCTGGAATTGGCGGAATGGATAATCTGTCCGTCGCCGATATACAGTCCCACATGCGTACATTTGCTTTTGCCGTAGCAGATAATATCGCCCGGCTGGATTTCGTCGTAGCCAATGCTTCTGCCATTGGTGGAATACTGTCCGCTGGGGGTACGGCTTATGGAATAGCCAAAGTCTTTATAGATATAACAGGTAAAACCGGAACAGTCCGTTCCGCCTGCCAGGCTTCTGCCGCCGTGCACATATTTGTTGCTCAGATACTGCATCGCATAGTCCACAATGGCGGTACGCAGCTCCTCATTGGAAGTGTACTGGTTGGTCGGGAAGGTAATGTTGCCAATCACCTCCGGGGTGCTCTGCTCCGCTTCCTGCGCTCTCGCCGCCAGTGCCTGCCGTTCCGCCTCTTCCCGGCGTTCCTCCTCTATGGATTTGGCATACACAAATTCTTCATACACGGAAACGTATTCCGCCGAAACATAACCCTGTTTGCTGTCCGTATACTGCACTTTCAGCCAGTCTCCGCAATCTTCCACCACTTTGACATTCTCGCCGTTGTCTATGTAACCAATCCGCTTGCTGTCCGCGGACTGCTCTTCTCTTACATTCAGACGGTCCGCCAGTACCGTCGCATAATACGTTACATACTGGTCAATCACCGCTTCCGCTTCTTCGCCGTATAAGAAATATTCCGCTTTGATAAAGCCTTCCACATCGCCGGAAATAATCTGGAACCAGTCGTCATTGTCCCCCGCCGTTGCCAGCACCTGCGCCACGGAACCGTTATAAATCTTTCCCACAATCTCGCCGTCCGTGCCGGGCAGGCTGCGCACATTCACATAATCGGTAACTTTGGCAATCGCCAGGTTTGCGTATTCCGACTCTTCTTCATCCGGCGCTACGGCAAAGCTGATGGCTTCCGGGTCCTGCACCTCGGCAAAGGAAACGCCGGACGCAATGGTCAGCGCCGGGAGGTCCGCCAGCGTCATGCCCCCCTCCAAAGCCTGGGTGGAAAACGCCGCGGCTGCATTGCCGGAAACCGTTGTCTCCGTTGCCGTGTTGTCCGAGTCAGATATATCCGCTGCCGCCCGCTCCATGTCATTTCCGGCTGCCGATACCACTGCTCCGTTGGCTGCTGCCACATGCGGATGCCGGTACGCCACAATTCCCAGTCCCAGCGCCAGCGCTCCGCAGCCGCCCGCTATATAGATTAGTAATTTCTTTTTCTCGTTCTTCATTTTATTCTTTCCATGATTTTATGATTTCAAAGTAAATATGTTCTGTTTCTACTGATTTTTACCTTACCACGAAACAAAATTTTTTTCCACTGATTTCACATTTTGCACACATTTTCTCCATTTTTTCATCACAAAGATTTGTAAAATAGAAAATAACAAAACACAACAGACTTTTCTTGAAGGAGGTAATCGTTATGAAGAACAAAAATTACAAGCTTTTTGCCATGACCCTCTCTCTTATGCTGGCGGCTTCTTCTTTAAGCGGCTGCGGCAAAACCAGTACGGATGATACAGATACAACCAATACAACCGAACAGACTGCTCCCGAAAAACCGGATGGAGAACCCGGGGATGCTCCCGAAAAGCCGGACGGCGAACCGCCCGCTGACGGAAAAGGTCCCGGAAACGGCGGCCCCGGCGGTGACATGGGACCCGGTGCAGGCGGTCCCGGCGGCAGCAATTTTGACGGAATTGACAATTACGATGCCGTAAAGGATATTTCGGAAGACACCTCCGAATCCGGCAAAACCTATACTTCCACCGGAACCGATGAAAATGCGGTCCGCATTTCCGGTCAGGCAACGGCAGTCCTTACAGACAGCACCGTTTCCCGTACCTCATCCGACAGTACCGGCGGTGACAATTCCAGCTTTTACGGCGTAGGTGCTGCCGTACTTGCCACCGAGGGCACGGCATACATCAAAAATGCGGACATTACCACCGATGCTTCCGGCGGTGCCGGCGTTTTCTCCTACGGAAACAGTGTCGTTTACATAGCGGACTCCGCCATTAAAACCCTGCAGAATACCTCAGGAGGTATCCATGCGGCCGGCGGCGGCACCTTATATGCCTGGGATTTGGATGTGGAAACAAGCGGTGAGTCTTCCGCAGCCATCCGCAGCGACCGTGGCGGCGGCACCATGGTAGTGGACGGCGGCACTTATGTAAGCAACGGCGAAGGCTCTCCTGCCGTTTACTGCACAGCCGATATTGCCGTTCATAATGCCATCCTTACCGCCAACGGTTCCGAAGCCGTCTGCATCGAGGGTCTTAACTCCTTAAGCCTGTTTGACTGCAACATCACCGGCAACATGAAGGATTTAAGCCAGAACGATACCACCTGGAACATGATTGTTTACCAGAGCATGTCCGGCGACTCCGAAATCGGCTCCAGCTCCTTGCAGGTAGTCGGCGGTTCCATTACCGCGAAAAACGGCGGGCTCATTTACACCACCAATACGGAATCCGATATTTTACTTTCCAACGTGGATATCACCTATCCTTCCGACAGTGAATTTTTCCTGATGTGCACCGGCAACAATAACGAACGCGGATGGGGAACTTCCGGTTCCAACGGCGCCCAGTGCCGTTTCACCGCCGACAGTCAGGATATGCAGGGAAAAGTTGTCTGGGACAGCATCAGCGAACTGGATTTCTACATGACAAACGGCAGCACCCTGAAGGGCTCCTTTGTACAGGATGAAACCTATGCCGGTGACGGCGGTACGGGTTACTGCAACGTATACATCAGCGCGGACTCTACATGGACGGTAACCGGAAACAGCACCGTTACTTCCCTTTACAATGCGGGAACCATCGTAGACGAAAAGGGCAAAACCGTTTCCATCGTCGGCGCAGACGGCACCGTTTACGAAAAAGGAACCGGCAGCTACACCATTACTGTCGAGTCCTATGAAGCTTCCGCAGGTCCTTCCGGCGCAGCCGAAACCGATTCCTGGTCCGAACACGCAATCACAAAACCCTCTGAGCTTTTATAAATTGCGTTTTATATAGATTTTGTTTTAATTTTCTTCATTCCTCTTTAAAAAACAGGGACCGCTAAAGACAGTCCCTGTTTTTATGTTTCTGTTTTGTATTTCTGTTTTCAGTGACTCCCGTAGCCGTCTTCCAGTCTCTTTCGGAAATCCGCTTCGCAGAGCGGCTTGTCAAATACATATCCCTGTACGATATCGCATCCTGCGTTTTCCAGATACCGCAGCTGCTGCTGTGTTTCCACACCCTCCGCAATGGTCTTTTTACCCAGTTCACGCAAAAGAGTCACAATGTTGCAGAACATAATCATATCCTTATCTTTGCCGGGATAATCCGTTTCCAGCGGGATAAAGGATTTGTCAATTTTAATCACATTCAAATCCAGCTTCTTTATCATGTTGAGGGAAGAGAATCCGGTTCCGAAGTCGTCCATGGAAGTACCGATTCCCGCCTCGGAAAGCTCGTTGACGATGTTCGTCATGATTTCGTAATTCTGGAAATCCTCGCTCTCCGTCAGTTCAATTTCTATGTACTGATGGGCAATGTCATGCTCGTCCAAAATGGAAACAATATGCTCCACCATATCGTCCTCGTCCAGATGCTTCCTGGAAAAGTTGACGGAAATACAGATGGGAGCATGCCCTTCGTCCATCCACCTTCTTAAGAAATGACAGACCTCTTCCAGCATGTAATAATCCAGTTTGATAATACTGCCTTCTCTTTCAAGCTGCGGAATAAACTGCATGGGGGATATCAGTTTTCCATCCCTCTGCCATCTGACCAGAGCCTCCGCACCGCAAAGTGTCTTGTCCTTGATATTGACCTTGGGCTGGTAATACACCTGAAATTCTCTTTCTTCCAGTGCCGCCATGAAGTTTGCGATAATGCTCTGGTTCTGCATCATGGTCTTCTGGATGTCGTCGGAAAATTTTACGGCAATCCCCGTCCCCTTTAACCTGGCTGCCTGATAGGCAATGCTGGCTCTTGCCATTACATCCTGCGGTCTGGCAATGCCGTTTAACTCACTGTAGCCGATGGTTGCGCCGAACACAAAATTCTTGGATTTGCGGGGTGTTTCATGGAACAGCCGTACATTCTGCAGCTTCTCAAGCATTTCCGGCAGGCGGTCTTTTTTCACCAGTGCCACAAAATTATCACCGCCAAGCCGGGCCAGCATTTCCTCTTCCCGGCAATAACTGTTTACTTCGCAGGCATATTTTTTCAGAACCTTATCGCCTTCATCATAGGGAAATACTTTATTTACATATTTAAAATTATGAATATTAAAGAATAGAATGGCATAATCATCCAGTTTTCTCTGTGCAAACAGCTTTGCCGCATGTCCCATAAACGCCGCCTGATTGGCTACGCCGGTCGCCATATCCGTCTGTATCACATGCGTCAGCAAATTCTGCATGGAAACACGGCTGAACTGCTGGAATATTTCCTCGGAAATCAAATGCAGTACTTTCTGTTCCCCTTCCGAAAAAGGCTCTTTTCCATAGGGATACCACTTACACCGCACCTGTCCGCCGTCCGAAATCGGGTATACCCGTAAAAAGCATTGTTCGCAAACGGTACCCTCTTTTCTGTCATAAAGAGTGCCCGTTTTATAAGCGCCCGCAGGTCTCAATACTGACACCGGTGCATCCAGTGTCAGCTCCATTCTGCCCAAGCGCAGGTCATCGGCTATCTCCGCAAGGGCAACTGCCGCCCTGTCTCTGCAAGCTTCTACTGTGGAATTGTCCGCATACAATTTATCATAAAAAGAAGCTAATCTGTCATCAATTTCTATTCTTTTGTCCATTTTCTCAAACTCCTCATATTCATCATACAACAGTGGGAATAAAACTGCAATCCCTCGAAAAATGTATACAATCTTGCATTTAAGGGCAATTTGGGGAGATTGGCATTTTGTATATTTTTTGACCGCTTTTCAATAATTTTTCTTTTAATTTGATTGCGGTTTTTTCTATTTCCAAGTATAATAAACAAGTCTTATCTTATTACATTCACATCTATTTTATCACTTATTTTCAGGAGGAATTTCTATGATATTTCAAAGACTCAAAAACCATTATGAATTTATATCGGCAAAATTAACCGAAATTGAGAAACAGTTATCCCATTTACCGCCGGGTCAACTGAACTGTTGGTCTGTAAACGGACAATCCAAGTACTATCTTTCCCAAAATCACAAGAGAACCTATCTTTCTTCCAAAAATGAATTTCTGATTCAGCAGTTAGCGCTGAAAAAATATTTAACTGCTTTGCGAAAAGAACTTTTAGCAGAAGAAAAAGCCTTGCGGCCTTATATCCATTTTATGCAAGTGCCGCATTCCTCAGCCGCAAAAATGTTACTGCCCGACTCTCCCCTTCATTCTCTTTTATCTCCACAACTTTTGTCCGTTTCAAAAGAAGCCAAGGAATGGATGCAAGCCCCTTTTGACAGTAATCCCTATTTTCCTGAAAATCTTATTTACAAAACCACAGCAGGTATCTATGTACGTTCCAAATCGGAATCCCTTATTGTCTCCCTCTTAGTCCAATATCAAATTCCCTTTCGTTACGAATGTCTTTTAACCCTGGACGGCATCTCTCACTATTCCGATTTCACTATCATGCACCCAAAAACAGGTCTCATTTACTACTGGGAGCATTTGGGGTTGTTGGAAAAAGAATCTTATCTGAAAGATAATGCCAATAAACTGCAGCGTTTTATAAAAAACGGTATCATTCCAACGCAACAGCTCATCATAACCTGCGAAACTAAAGACCACCCACTTGATTTGGACTATCTTGATAACCTGATTCATTTCTATTTCTTATAAATATTCCCCAAAAGGAAGCAAACTCTCTTATTTTTATAGTTTGCTTCCTTTTCTTTTACTTACTTTAAAGCATATATGATTTTCGTTCCTGTTTGCTGCTCTATTATTGGACGCATTTAAAGCATTTTGAAACTTTCTGCTATTTTGCTGTCGCCATACCCAGTGTTTTTAAAGCATTTCTTTTCTACATTGAAAAATGCTCCATTCTGCTTGATGCATTTCCATAGTTTTTCAAAAATTGCTTCTTTTATTTTTTTAACTATAGTGCAAATATTTGAAAATACAAAATTTGCATCTTTCCATTTCACAAACCATACAGCAAATTTCAAATTACATAAAAAATGCATCCTTTTTTCTGCCGGTCCCACTGCTTACCCAATCACCCCAGTTATTTTCAAAATCCAGTATCCCAGCCCCAGCACCCAGCTTGTAAAGATGCCGTAAAGGATAACCGGTCCGGCAATGGAGAAGATTTTGCAGCCTACGCCAAAGACCCAGCCTTCTTTTTTGAATTCAATGGCAGGCGCCGCCACGGAATTGGCAAAACCGGTAATGGGCACCAGCGCACCGGCGCCGCCCCACTTTACAATGCAGGGATAGATGTTAAAGCCGGTCAGGATAACACTGCACAAAATCAGAAGCAATGTACAGATTGTGGCAGCCACCTCTTTTTCCATGCCCATCATATTCGTGCAGTAATTCAAAATGCACTGTCCAATCAGGCATATAATGCCGCCGGTGAGGAATGCCTTTCCCATCTGCGCAAAAAGATTGTGTGTCGGCGTCATGCCCTTTACATATTCTTCGTAATTCTGTTTTTTCTCTTCAATCGTTCGTCCGGTAACCTGTTCGTCCATAAAATACCTCCTTATTTCACCACTTCATGTACACGCAAATAAAAATACATCAGCGAACCTATCAATTTTCCCGCTGCCATGGCGCAGATGGCTGCTCCGAGACCATGCCGGAAGCCAATGCGTCTTGCAAAAATGGGAATGCTGTCCAACATTTCCGCAATGGCAAGCGCCAGGCATCCGATAAACATACCGGAAAATAGTCCAATCATACCCGTCACAATATTACCGCCCACCTGCACCACGGAAAATGGCACACCCATTTGAAACAGCCGGGTGCCGATATGAAAGTACCGTTCAAAAATACTGACAATACAGCCCGCTACGGTTCCCCAGATTACCATGTCCTCATAGAGAAGCACATGCTCTGCCGTGTGTGTTTTCCCGGCAAACCGGGGGACAATTCCCACGGCAACGAGAACGGTAAAAACACCCGCAGCCGCCAGCAGTCCAAAGCTTGTCCCGAATACTATTAAAAATAAGCTACCCCACATCGATGGTTTTGCCCTCCCTGTCCGCCATGTCCACTAATGTGGTATTGACATCGGCTTCGTATTTGCGCATTTCCACTTCAATGGGTGTCGGGTCCGTGGTAATACGCCTTTTTCCCACATGGTTAAAGAATACAATGATTCCCAGGGACAGTCCCACGGAATAAGAAACCTCCAGTACCGAAATTCCTGTCGGCTCCGTTCCCATCACAATACGGTGAATTTGCGAAAACACATTCACAATGCCGATGTCGTTGTGGTACGCCATAATGGTAAAAGCGGTGCCGAAAAAACTAATGACGGAAACCAGCAGAATTTTCCAGAATTCCTTTGCTTTTTTGTGTCTGGAAACCTGCACCCATTCCGCCACAACATCGGTTTCTCCCACACTCTGCACCGTCACCTGGGGGCAAAGTTCCTCAATCATTTCGGTAATCTTCAGCACGCTGATAACGCACCGGCTGCCCTGTCCCTTTTCAAAATGATGCAGTTTCATGCTTTTTACTTTCGCCGTGACCGTCTTGTCCGCACAGTAAACACTCCCCACATCCTTTAGGAATACCGAGTCCTCCATGACCTCCATGTTACGGTGTAATTTAAGATAGCAGACTGTTCCCGCCATAATGCATCCTCCAAAGTCCCTGTCTTTTCTTCACGATAAAGTGTAAACGCTCAAAAATTTCTGCCTAAAAATGCAAAACAAGAGCTTCTTTCCATAAGTATTCCTAATAAGCCCACTATCCTTCAAGCAAACAGGGCATAACAAGAAAGTTCTACACCTGCTTGTTATGCCCTGTCCTGAAAAAAATATACAATTTTCTATCAATTTACTTATTATCCTTTTGATTTTCCTTATCCATTTTCAGCTCATGCTTGTGCTTGTCATGGACGCTGATGTCCTTACCAATCTGCACCTCGATAAGCTGCAGCTCCGTTTCCGCAATGATGGTATGCCTGCTGCCGGCGGGCATGGTAATCACATCGCCCACACCGACCACCTGCTCCTTGATACCGATAATCGCACGGCCGGTACCCTGAATGACTGTCCACACCTCATCCCGGTGGTCATGGCTGTGGTAATTCATGCTGTGCCCCGGATTTAAGGTCACTTTAATGGTCAGGCTTTCCTTCCCCACATCCAGCACCCGGAAACTGCCCCAGGATTTCTCCGCAAACATAACCCTGTGGTCCAGACTGTCCACAAAAGGTTTGATGTAGCTTGACTGTTCTTTATTGGATACCAGAATGCCGTCGGGACTTGCCGAAACCACCACATCTTTAAGTCCCATGCACAAAATGGGCACATTCAGTTCGTTCACCACATGCACATTGCTGCAGTTTTCATTAAATAATGCTTCGCCGACCGCCTGTGTGTCCATGGCTTCCGTCAGGGTATTCCAGGTACCCAAATCCTTCCAGGTACCTGCAAAACGCATCACTTCGATGGCAGGTTCATGCTCCACCACCGCATAGTCAAAGCTGATTTTCTGCAGAGTGTCATACTTATTATATAAATCCTGATAGTCCGTAAAATCAATCAGTTCATGTGCCCGCCTTAAAACATAACCCAGGCGGAAGGCAAACACGCCGCCGTTCCAGAGTGCTCCCTGCAAAATATACTTTTCCGCCGTTTCTTTGTCCGGTTTTTCCTTAAACATGGAAACCCTGCTCACCGCATCCTTGGACTCCGGGATAATATAACCGTATTTCTCACTGGGATAGGTCGGTTCCATGCCCATTAAAAGCAGGTTGGCGCTGCTGTCCGCCGCAAGGGAAGTCAGTTTTTCTATGGCAAGAAAATAGTCGTTTTCCACATAAGGATCAACCGGGCAGATAACCACCGCTTCCTCTTCCGGCACTCCCTTTTTATCTCTTAAATACACCGCCGCCAGGGCAATCGCCGGAAAGGTGTCCTTTCTGCAAGGCTCCACACTGATTCCCACATCCGGTCCCAACTGGTTATGAATGGAAGAAACCTGCGTCTTGGAAGTTGCAATAGTGACCGTTGCCTCACTGTCCACTTCCTTTATCTGACGGTATACCCTCTGCACCATGGACTCCGCTTCCCCCGAAGGGTTGTGGAAAATTTTAATGAACTGTTTGGAACGGATATCATTGGAAAGCGGCCAGAGACGCTGACCGGAACCGCCCGACAATAAAATAATGTTCATATTTCCTTACCTTTCCGCACGCATGGGATTGTTTAAGAAATCCTCATATGCCAGGCGAATACCGTCCTTTAACTCGGTTTTATAAGTCCAGCCTAAATTGGCTGCCTTGGAAACATCCAGAAGCTTGCGGGGCGTGCCGTTGGGTTTTGTGGTATCCCACTTGATTTCGCCCGTATAGCCGATAACCTCCGCTACCATTTCCGTCAGTTCTTTAATGGTGAGCTCCTTGCCGGTTCCCGCATTTACGGTTTCATTGCCGGAATAATGGTTCATTAAAAATACGCACAGATTTGCCAAATCATCCACATACAAAAATTCGCGCAGCGGAGAACCGTCTCCCCAGCAGGTCACTTCCGTTAACCCGTTTACTTTTGCTTCGTGGAAACGGCGAATCAGCGCCGGCAGCACATGACTGTGTGTCGGATGATAGTTGTCATTGGGGCCGTAAAGGTTGGTCGGCATCACACTGATATAGTCCGTACCATACTGTCGGTTCAGAAATTCACAGTATTTCAGGCCGCTGATTTTCGCCAGTGCATACGCTTCATTTGTTTTTTCCAGTTCACCGGTAAGCAGGCAGTCTTCCTTCATGGGCTGCGGCGCCATACGTGGGTAAATGCAGGAAGAACCCAAAAATTCCAACTTCTTGCAGCCGTTCTGCCATGCGGAATGAATGACGTTCATTTCCAGTGTCATGTTGTCATACATGAAGTCCGCAAGCGCTTCTTCGTTTGCCACAATACCGCCCACCTTGGCTGCTGCCAGGAAAACATATTCCGGCTTTTCCTCCGCGAAAAATTTTTCCACATCATCCTGTCTGCAAAGGTTTAACTCCTTGTGAGTCCGAGTCACAATGTTGGTGTAACCCTGTCTTTCCAGTTCCCTTACAATAGCGGAGCCAACCATTCCTCTGTGGCCCGCCACATATATTTTTGCATTTTTATCCATCATTTCCCTAATCGCACCTTTCACTGTCACGCAGAACTTTTTCTCTTTTTGCAAGTTTTCTGTCATGCTCCGCCATAATCTTTACCAGTTCCTCGTAGCTGGTCTTCTGGGGATTCCAGCCCAGAACCGTTTTTGCCTTGGTCGGGTCGCCCCAGAGGTTATCCACATCGGTGGGCCGGAACCATGCCGGATTTACACATACGAGCATTTTACCGGTAACGGCATCGTAACCCTTTTCTTCCAATCCGGTGCCTTCCCAACGGATGGTAATGCCGTTTGCCGCAAAAGCCTTTTCCGTAAAATCACGGACTGTATGCTGTACACCCGTTGCGATTACGAAATCATCCGGTTTATCCTGCTGCATAATCAGCCACATGCATTCCACATAGTCCTTTGCATATCCCCAGTCACGTAAAGAATCCATATTTCCCAGTTCCAGATGATCCTGCAGACCTTCGCCAATTCTTCCCGCAGCCAGCGTGATTTTTCTGGTAACAAAATTTTCTCCGCGGCGTTCGGACTCATGATTAAATAAAATACCGTTTACCGCAAACATTCCGTATGCCTCCCGGTATTCCTTCACCATCCAGAAACCGTACTGCTTGGCAACCGCATAGGGGCTGTACGGATGGAACGGAGTCGTTTCCCTCTGGGGAACTTCTTCTACTTTTCCGTAAAGTTCGGAAGTAGATGCCTGATATACCTTCGTTTTCTTCACAAGACCGCAGACACGGACCGCCTCTAAAACGCGGAGCACGCCAAGTGCATCCACATCTCCGGAATACTCCGGCGCATCAAAGGAAACCTGCACATGGCTCTGTGCCGCCAGATTGTAAATTTCATCCGGCTGCAGTTCCCCGATAATACGGATAAGTCCGGAGGAGTCGGATAAATCGCCGTCATGTAAGGTAATGGCATTTTTTGTTATTAAATGGTCAATTCGTGCGGTATTGGAAATGGACGCACGGCGGACAATACCGTGAACCTCATACCCTTTTTCCAGTAAAAACTCTGCCAGATAGGAACCGTCCTGTCCCGTAATGCCCGTAATAAGCGCTTTTTTCATATATTTATATTCCTTTCCAAAGTTTTGTCTGTCTTTTCTGCCAACTCAGTCTGTCAATGCTTATAGCTTACACCAGGAACGTCTCCTGTAACATTCATTATTTTGCCATAAACTTGTATTATATTGGTTTCTACCATTGTTTCCGATATTCCCTGGGGCTGATGCCTTCCACCTTCTTGAAGGTGCGGCTGAAATAGTCCGGCTCAGGCATTCCCACCATACCGCCGATTTCTTCTATGGTTCTGTCCGAAAAACGCAGCAGTTGCTTGGCTCGGGTAATTCTTTTTTCCAGGATATAACCGCTGATGGTAATGCCCTGCGTTTCCTTAAAAATCTTCGTCAGATAAAATTTATTGATAAAAAAAAGGGATTCCAGTTCGTCCAGACTTATCTTTTCCGAAAAATGCTCGTTCAGATACTCCCGGACGGCAATAATCTCTTTCTTTTTTCCGGATGTTTCCCCGTTTTCCGGGTGCCAGGATTCTTCCATCAGGAGAGTCAGCAGCCGGTTCAGTTCTTCATTGATGCGCATGTCCCGGATGTAATCTGTTGACTTCGCCAGATTATAAAGCTCCTGCAGAACATTCAAAAATTTTTCGGGATTTTGCGGCCGGAATACCGGTCTGCCGCCCCTTTCCCTGTACTTTTCATATATTTCCGGCATAAGCTGGGAATAAAAATGGCACCAGGAAAGCGCCCAGAGATGTTCACCCGTGCTGTGGCTGTAAGCTTTTTCGCAGTTTAAGAATACACAGTCACCGGCTTTCAATCGGAAATGTTCTTCCTCACAGACAAGCTCTCCTTCCCCTTCCCGCACCGCAAAGCACAGGAAAGAGGCAAGATTGCTTCTGGATGATGTATGCGGCTTTACCGCATGCAAAGTACCCACCTCCTGCAGATGCATGAGAGAAGCTTTCGCAAATGAGGTGGGTGTATAAAGAATTCGTTCTGATTTTACGGATGCAGAAGGGGAAAATAAATTATCCATGAATACCGGTATCCTTTACGCAGTTCATCTTGTACTTTATTGGTTTCAGTATACCATATCTTTTTCATTCTGGCAAAATTAAACCAGTGTACAATCCCATACGTCCACGCCGCAATCTTCAAATGTCTCATGCAGACGTTCCCTAAGCATCTCTTTTGTTACATTCTTTTTCAGAATGACCTGCAGGAAACCGCCGCCTCCGGCACCGCATATCATTTTGCCATCCAGCAAATCCTCGATGGCTGCAAAAATCTGGTCAATACAGGTATTGGTACTGCCGGCATCAATCATCTTGGACAGCTCCCAATGCTTATTCAAAAGCTCTGCAAAACCGTCAATATTTCCCCTCTCCAGTTCAAATACCATCATGGCTGCCATGCGCTGAATTTCTTCCAGTGCATACAGACTGTCGGGATTGTTCCCGAGATATCTGCCCACAACATCACGCAGAAGATTTCTGGCAAGCCGTCGCTGTCCCGTATAGATAAGAGCAAATCTTTCCTGCAATTCCCGTTGTGCAGGCTCCGGAACCGAAATGTGGCGTACGGATAAAACCTGCCTGTTTCCGGGTGCGGAGGTAATGTATTTAATCCCTTCCGTCATGCCTCCCACCTGGTCCTGCCACCCGCCGCCGGTGGACATAATCTGCTCCATGCACATGGCATGATTATACAAATCCGACTCCGTGTAGGGAATCCCAAAATACGTAAACAAAGCCTTTACACAGGCACCTGCTAATATACTGCTGGTGCCAAGCCCGCTTCCCTTGGGTACATTATGCATCTGGGTGGAAAGATACAAACCACCTATCCGGTCCGTAATGCTGTTTAAGCTGCCTCCTTCTGCCGGAATAACACCGCAGGCAATCAGCGCTGCTTTATGCAGGGCAAACGCATCAAACGGATTATGGCAGTCCTGCAGTTCGGCTATATCCGTAAATTCTCCGTAAGTCCCCATATCCGCACTTTCCAGTATTACCTTCGGCTCCTGCAGCTGCCGCACACAAACCTCTACCGGATACTCGCCGTTTAACAGAACCGCCGCATTTAAGACCGTGCCTCCATGCTCGTTGCAGTACGGCGGCGTATCGCTCCAGCCTCCGCCGAAGTTCACACGAAGCGGGAGGTACACCGTTACTTCCTCCTCAGCCGGAACGGGAAGTGCAAACGCATGCACTCCCTGCCGCCAGGTTGCGACACCGGAAAGTACCGTTTTCTGAATTTCCGTAAAAGCTCTCTGCATATAATTTTCCGCTTTGGAAACCGGTGCCTGCTTATTTTTCTGCCATATTTTTCCCAGGAAAAAGTAAAGTCTGGTTCTTACGGCATCCGTGGAACCCGCTGCCTTTTCCTCTAACAGATTAAGCTGATAATCACTGAGAACCGCATTTCGAAAAACCGCTTCCGCTTCTTCCACCGTGCCGCCCTTTTGAATAATTTCCACTAATTTTTCCACCTTAACGGTCTGGCGCAGATGTCTTTCCCAGTCTAAAATGGCTGCCATATCCGCCTGATTAAAAGAAGTACAAAGACTTGTCCTCTCTGCCTGTCTCCATGCCTGCTTATTGCCTCTTCCCTTCGCTATTTCATAGACATTCAGGGCTGCCGCCACTGCTTCTTCCATCGTATCGCAGATTGGATATATGTCCGCCGTCCAGAGAGAATGCTCTTCATTGGTAAAGACCTCTTCAAATATGCGGATATCTTTTCCTAAAAATACCGGTTCCTTGGGATTGTCCTGCACGCCGTAAATCCGCACCACAAATCTGCCATCCTGCAGTTTCAGTCCATGCAGAACCACATTGTCCGGTATCACCTGTCCCGAAACGGTAACATGGGAAAGCACACTTCCTTCGCCCACTTCTGTTTTTCCGCAGATATAACTATCTTCGATATAGCAGTTTCTGCCAATCCTGCAAGTTTCTTCCACCATCGCATTGTTTACGGCATAATCGGAAACCTCCCTGCCGGACACACATTTTTTCCAGTCCAGAAAGAAAAACTGCTCCACTTCCTTTGTCATAAGCTCCCGCAGCTCCTGCGTAGTACCGAAATGTATGAATGCCGCCGGAGAAAGCCTAAGCAGACGCATACGATATTTATGCAATACCTGCCAGAGCACTGTTCTGCAGTCATGAAGTTCCTGTGTAAAACTGCCCTCCGGTTTTTCCCGGTAAAACTGCTCCAGCGTAGCCTGACTTGCCAGCGGGTATAAAAAGTCACCGTAAAAGGAAAGCCTTGCTTTCTCATTCACATACATAGAAAATTTCTCATCCGTATCCACCAGGCCATACAATTCCTGCAGCATATCCGCACTGAAAAGCACCGCACCGGTATCAATATCCACTTTTCCGCGTCCATTTACCGCCCCGTGGTTTTGTAAGGTTTCTACTGTCTGCTTGTGCAGAAATTCACCTACATTCCCTTCTGCATCCATGTGAAATACTCCATGGTCCTTTCCGGTTTCCGCATCTTCCTTAAAAGAAATCGCCGCCGCTCCGGAAGCCGGTGCATCAATCTGCAATGGATTGAACAAAAGCAGCACATCTCCGGACAGTACCAGCATACCGTCCTTCATCCTTGCCGGCACACCGCTCATGCCAATCATAAATTCATCAAAGAGTGTAGACCGTTTGCCATTGGGAAGCTCCCTCGGCACAGGCGAAAACAATTTTCCCAATGCGCTGTACTGCGGCACCCGTTTGCTGTCGCCGCCCGAATGAATACATAAAATCCGTTTTCCTTCAAACGTATCGCTCTGCTGCCTGATATACCGCAGGACATTTAAGGTCGCACCGCCGCTGCCCACACGAAGACCGTCCGGGTCCGGCAATACCGCATAATGGCTCCTGTCCGTTAAAAGCCCCTTGTTCACGCGGAGTGCAATCTGTCTGCGGTAGCTTTCCGCCTGTGCTTCATTGGATGCTGTCAAAATCACATAGTCCCATACGGGAAAGTCCGTACGGTTCACAGTTCGTTTATAATCTTCCCACGCATCCAGATAGGACTGACGTAAGAATAAAGAATACGTGTTGTTCATAGTTGCCTCTCATTCGTGATATTCATTTTCCTGTGCTTTTGCAAGCACCAGTTTTTGATATAAATCAGCTTGGATGTCTCTCCTTCGGCTTTGCCTTCGATTTTTCCTTCGTTTCTTCCAGCGTCCCAGCCCTTTTCATATTTATCCTGCATCATCATTTCCAGAGTCATGTAGTTTTCCCTCCAATCATCATCCTGCCGGGCTTCCTCCACTTCCTCCTGAAGTTCTCTTGTGTAGGCATCCGTGGGAATACCGGTCTTAAAATAATCAGGCAGCCTTACCAGTTCTTCTGAAAGTACTGTCCGCTCTCCGTTCACGTTGACAAAAACCGTAGTTCTTTTGTCATCCAGTTTAATCTCCGGTTTCTCCTGACAAGTGCTTTCAAACGTGTAAATGCAGCGGTTATCCTCAAAAAGATCAAACGTCAAGCCGGATTCCTTTGCCGTAAAAGCTGCCTTCCACGGACATCTGCGCCACTATGGCAATCTCAACAATGTGAATCCCCAGAATACGCTGCAATAGTTCCTTGCACTCTTTCTCATTACGGAACACCGTACCAAACATTCTGTCATTGGTAATCCCGATTTTATCAAAGTCAACTATTCGATTTTTGAAAATGCGGATTCTTTCATCCTTCCACTCCGTCTTGGCGGGCATCTCCGGCTGATTCCAAAATCCCATCAGCCCAGCTTGTTTCTTTGTCATGTGTACCTCCTTTTCAGGGAGATTACGCCATGGCTCAGAAACCTTTTTCAACCTCCCTGCCTATTCAATTGAAATTTGTGATGTAAGCAGTGAAGTTTGAATTTTAGAATAAATAGAATTTAATAGATTTATATACAACGAAACGACTGCTTGTATTTAGCATAACATACATGCAGTCGTTTTACAAGATATTATAAAGTTTTTGTACATTTGTTGTATGTTTATTTTTCCATTTCACAGTTTTCCACCGTAATTTCCACACGATAACTGTCCGGTGTTTCCTTTACTTCCATCTGACCATTATACCTTTCCGCCAGCTCTTTTAAGATAACTTTTCCATACCCTTTTCCACCGCTCAGTACCTTCTTTTCTTCCGTCCTGCTGTTCTCCGTTATGATATGGAGATATTCTCCCTGCACAACCGCTTTTACGGAAACATAATCTCCTTCGGGACACACCCCTTTTGCTTTGACAGCCGCTGCCACCGCATTCCGCATCAGGTTGGAAAAAATACTGCAGATATTGATGGCATCCATTTGCAGCGGTTTCGGTATGCGGAACTCATATTGCAGGGAAATGCCGTTTTCCTTACAGATTTTCTCATTCTCCGCCATGACCGCATTGACAACCGGATCGCCGCAATACATGAATTCTCTGGTGGATGCCACATATTCCGTAAGAGCATCCAGCATGGCATTTACTTTTGTATATTCCCCTCTCTGCATGAGTTCCTTTATGATAATCAGATGTTCATTCATATCATGTCTGATTTTTGCCAGATTCTCCCGTCTTTCTTCCATCTCGTGGTAGTGATTCCTCTCTGTTTTCCACGCCCTGGTCAACGCATTTAACTGCTCGGACATGTACTGCATTTTCTGCTGGCGTATCAGGGTGTACAAAAGCAGGATATCTGCCATTACACCGATAAATACACCTGCCATTGCCACAACAGCCGACTCATTAAAATGCTCATAAATCTGGGAATTCGTAGACAGCATCAATAACATCTGACTGATGGGAAACACACAGAATACGAGATAAATCCTCATGTCATACGATTTTTTCTTGAATATTCTGCGATGTATCACCAGACATACGGCATACATAAATATACTGATTGATGAGTCGATTAAATCCGCCTTCAGCATGACCGGATCGTAAAAGGTAAGAGTATGACCGGGTATCACAAGTTCATCCCGCATGATAACCATCAGCACCAGTTCCGCAAACAGGCATGCTACCAGAACTGAAATCCGGAACAGAAGTTTTTGCCAGAATGTACCATCAAAAAACAGAGTCAGTACAATCAGGGTCGTACCGGCCATTGCAAAAATACAAAGGCTCCGGATAGCAGCCTGGTCATTGCATAAAAATTTTATATGCAGAAAAGGCAGATTAACCGCTACCATCCCAAATATGTAACGCCATCTGCCTTTTTCTTTTTTCTTGGGATCAAATGCCAGTCCGCAGATTGCGCAGTCCACCACCGCCATAATTAACCAAATTACATAGTTCGCCCAAAAATAAAACATATTTCCTCACCTCTTATGTATTTACATCTGTGACCGGATAAACGCAAAATACCGGTCTCTTGCAGAGAGGAACTTGGACTTACTCATCGGAAGAAAAACATCATTCTGCAGAAGAAGCTCCTTCCGGTCAATTCTTTTTATGTACTGCATGTTTACCAGATAGCTCTGATGCACTCTGACAAAGCCGTCTTTGAGCTGCTCCTCATAGGCATTTAATTTTTCATAAACGGTAATATCTTTTTCCTTTGTATGGATAATAACCTGATGTGCCTTGCTTTCCAGATACAGAATATCCCGGTATTTATATACCTCCGAACCTGCCTTATACCGGATAATAATACTTTTCTCTTTTTCTTCTATCTGTTTTTTCTGCATTCTGTCCAGTTTATCAAGAAGCATCTGCAGATTTCTTTCCTGTACCGGTTTCACCAGATAACCGCATAAATTCACCGTTTCCCAGAATATTTTCTGGGAAAAACGCTCGTTGTAGGAAGTGGTAAAAATAATATTTGTTTCGGGATACATTTTATTTATCTCTGCCGCATATTGTATACCGTTTTCACCCTCCCTCTTCCAGTCAATATCCATAAACACAACATCGTAACAAGCTCCCCTTCGAAGCGCTGCACGTAAATCGTCCGGATTGTCAAACAAATCGTACTCCCCTATGCGGCCTGTTTTCAAAATCATCTCATGTAGCTGCTCTAAAAAAATCCTTTCATCGTCGCAAATCGCAACCTGCATGATTTTTCCTCCTATGTAACCTTATATTTCAAAAATAGTCCTCGGAATAGCAAAAATAGTTGATTTTATAGCAAAATTATAACCTTGTTTCTCAAAAATACATATTTAAATTGTAACGATATGTGTTGTTGCATTTAAAAACAACATGATAAATATAACTTATTTTTCTATGAAATGCAATACCGCAGAATTGTCAACAAGTTTCGCCTTTATAAAGCATATCATCATCAAAAACTATGTTTATATTTGCATGTTTTCAGCACCTTTTCAGTATAACTTGTAATCTTTTATCCCGCAACTTGTTTTTTCGTTTATTTTTATATTTTCTTAATTATTTACAGTTTCATATTATGTAACCAGTGCTTTATCTTGTATTTTTATTCAAAATGTTCGGTATAATATTGGAATAACTTGTATTTTGTTTTTTCTGAATTTGTCCGGAAAGGAGGTTTTTTATGCCTCAGAACAGAATTCGTGAGCTTCGTCAGAAGAAAAACTTTTCTCAGTTACAGCTCTCTATGGAGTTGGAAGTCACACGGGAAACCATCAGCGCCTATGAGCATAACAAACATCTCCCCAGTGTCACCGCCCTTATGAAAATGGCACAGCTTTTCGGTGTCAGTATGGATTATATTATGGGGCTTTCCGACGTTCCGCAAATTGCCGTGTTCTCCGGTTCTTCCCTTGCCGATGAAGAACAGAAAAATCTTTTGCTTCTCTATTACCGTAAATTGGGCGACAAAAACCGCGCCAAATTGCTTTCCTACGCCCAGGGGCTGCTTGATTCCGAAGCCCGGTAATTCTTTGTTAGTTTCCCGCTCCCTCCCTGCCTTGCAAATTTCCGCCCGCTGTACTAAAATATTTTTATGTGTTTGCGTGTATTCTATGATTGGAGTATGGGCAGATTTTGAAAGAAAGGTATGGTGAATGAGATGGAGGGAAAGAAAGTTGCGGAGTCTGTTACCGAACAGATTCGTGTTGTAATATACCCTGATATTAACGGATTCGGGCGCCTGTTCGGCGGTCAGCTTTTGAAATGGGTGGATGAAGTGGCGGGCGCCACTGCCCGCAGACACTGCGGACACAATGCGACCACTGCCGCCATTGACAACCTGCAGTTCAAGGCAGGTGCGTTTTTAAATGATGTGCTGGTGCTGATTGGACGGGTTACCTATGTAGGACACACCTCCATGGAAGTGCGGGTAGATACTTATAAAGAAGAGCCGGACGGCAGCCGGCATCCCATCAACCGGGCTTATTTTGTCATGGTTTCCATGGGGGAGGACGGTCATCCCACGGAAGTGCCGCCTTTGATTTTAGACCCGGATGACCCTGCCGAGCAGATGGAATGGGAAAGCGCAAAAAAGCGCAGGGAACTTCGTCTCCTGCGCCGTAAAGAAGGATTTTAAATCCTTACCATTCTTTAAAACTGATATTCAAATCTACTTCGCCGGTAATGCCGGGAACGGTGCCCGTATCGGAATACTGCCAGATGGCATATTCGTAAGGGAAGTAGACAATGGGCGAATAATAAGCATACCATTTATCCACATCTTCAAACTCCGACATGTTAATGAGGATGCTCCACATTTCCATGTTGGCGTATATCATGGGCGTATAGCCGGCTTCCCTAATGCGGTCGATGAATACATGCGCCATTTGGGTGCGTTCTTCCACCGTGAGCTGGTTCATACGTCCTTCTTTTGCCCCGGTTTTTTCCACATCGTAAACGATGGGGTAGGTCACATTCAGTCCGGCAATGGCATCTAACACAAGGTCCGCTTCTTCTTTGGCTTCTTCTTCCGTTATGGCCTGGGAGAAAAAATAAACGCCCACCTTGATGCCCGCCTTGGAAGCGCCTTCGATATTCGCCTTGTACTTTTCATCGAGGGTAAGCTTTCCCTCTGTGCCGTAACCTCTGACGCCGACTCTTACAAAAGCAAATTCCACACCGGAATCCGCCACCTGTTTCCAGTCAATGGTGCCCTGATAACGGGAAACATCAATTCCCTTGTGGGAAACCACTTCCCCGTTTTCCACATACTGCAGCTCTCCGTTGTCCAGCACCTGCAGGTTTTCCTGCACAAGCGTACTCTGCTTTAAGCTTCTGTCGATGGGTACAAAGTGGAATTCTTTATTGCTGACCACTACGATTTTATCTTTGTAAATCGGACGCAGGGACTCCACCATGGTGGTGCCGCTCTCAAGCGATGCCTGCAGGCTGTCAAGGATTTCGGAAGAAACCTGCTGCCTCGTGGAGTTTTCCGTGGTGGCAATGGCATCCGCCAGCATCATATCCACTTCCTCCTGGCTGTAGCTTACCACTTCCGGATCCGCCGCTACCTGCTGTGTCAGCTCCTGTTCTTTTTCCGCCGCTTTGTCTTCTATAATTTTATCGTAAATAAGCAGTGCCGCGATGACCACGATTGTCATGGCAATCAGGCAGCTCGCTATGGTTATCACATAAAAGAGCAATTCTTTTTTCTTTCGTTTCATGTAGCCTCCCACGGTTCGTTTTTCTATAGTATATCTCACTTCCGTTTTCTTGTGAAGTGGAAAGAATGCGGATTCACAGAAAATTAAGAAAGCCCCGCATCTTAAACAGAATTTTCTTCTCCAGACGGCTCACCTGCACCTGGCTGATGCCCATGCAAGCCGCCACCTCAGACTGGGTTTTGTCCTGAAAATAGCGCATTTCAATGAGATTTTTTTCTTTTTCGTCCAGCGTTTCCAACACCTGTTTCAGCATCAGGTGGTTAAGCAGCGCTTCCTTTTCGGTGTCCGCAATGTTTCCGGTGCCGCCCACAAATGCCGTGGCGCTCTGTCCGTTTTTGCCCGCTACCTTATCCACCAGATAGACTTCGCTCCCGTCATTCTGGTAGACGGATTTGTAGATGGACTCCACCTCGGCTCCCGCTTCCAGCGCCACGGTAATTTCTTCCTCCGAAAGCCCCGATTCTTCCGCAATCTCCGAAATGCGCGGCTCCCTGCCCAATTTCTTTATCAGATTTTCCGAAACAACTCGCACCTTCAGTCCGTTTTCCTTGATGGTGCGGCTTACCTTTATCATGCCGTCATCCCGAAGGAAGCGTTTGATTTCCCCTAATATCATGGGAACGGCATAGGTGGAAAATTTCACATCGTAGGTCAAATCAAATTTATCAATGGCTTTCATGAGTCCGATGACGCCTATCTGGAACAAATCCTCTGTTTCATACCCTCTTCCGGCAAATCGTTTCACGATGTGATGCACCAGTCCCAAATTGTTTTCTATCAGTATACTTCTTGTCTCTTTATCCCCTGCCTGTGATTTTTCTATTAATACTGACAGTTCCTCCATGATTTCATTCCCGCTCCCCCACAATCCATTTTGCTCTGCATCCCATTCTGCACAGTTTCCTTTCTCTCATTCTTCCTCGGGCATTTTGACCCAGTCCCCGCATTTTAGCTTTTTCTTCATGCGCACAATGGTGCCCACAAGCGGAGTGCTTTCCACCTCCAGCTCGTCCATGAAGGCTTCCATGAAAGAAAATCCCATGCCGGAGCGTTCCAGTTCCGGTTTGGATGTGTACATGGGTTCCATGGCCTTGTCCACATTTTCCATGCCGACACCCTTGTCCTCCACTTCTATGTATAAAACACCGTTCTCAATCCGGCAGCGCAGATACACCTTTCCGTCCCGGATTTTACAGCACACCGGCCGCACCTCGCCGTGTCTGCCGTAGCCATATACGTTTTCGTAGCCGTGGATAATGGCATTGGTTACCGCCTCGGATACTGCGGTCTTGATATCGGACAATTCTTCCAGGGTGGGATTTAAGTGGGTGACAAAGGCTGCCACCGCCACTCTGGCAAAGCTTTCATTGTTGGATATGGCATCAAATTCCATGGACATTTCATTTTTCATAAACCCTTTTCCTGCCTTTTCGCAAACTTCCTGCGGTTTGATTTCAATCATCTTTCTTCTCCTTTTACTCCATAATCTCTATGATGCGTGTCAGTCCCGACATGGTAAGTATTCTTTTAATCTGCCTGTCGGCATGGATGGCAAAAACCTTCCCGCCGAAGCAGGAAATTTTGCGGTATCTCCCCATAATAACGCCGATTCCCGATGAGTCCATAAAACGGGTATCCTCAAAATCAAATACCACGTTGCTGACCTGTTCCGCCAGAATAAGCCTGTCCGCATTTTCGCTGATGTAAGCCGATTTGTGATGGTCAATTTCTTCCGGCAGCTTCACACACAGATAATCATCAATGACCTTAAAATCCTCCATAAAAACTTTGCTCCTTTCCTCATTTTAAATACAAAAAGAGAACCTATAGCGTATCCTATAAGTTCTCTTTCGTGTGTCATATTCTTCTGTGTTTTGTGCTGCTCGCGTAACAATAACTTCTGCTTATTCCGCGCTCAAATCGTCAATATAACCTTGTGCTCTTGTTGCCCTTCCTGTGCCGGGCAGAAGTTCAATCACTTTCCGGTAGCAAGCAATGGCATTTTCATTCTGCCCATCAAATCTATAAGCATTTGCAAGTACATTCATGGCATCGCCGTTGGTGGGGTCATATTCTACCGCCTTGGTCAGATTGTCAATCGCCTGTTTGTAATCCTTCTTATCATAGAAATCACTGCCCGTATTGTAGTAATTCAGCGCTACTTCCGGACCGATTTTATCTACCAGCGCCTGATACAATGCCTTAAAGGCATCGGAGGTATCCTCTAAGTTGACACCTTCCTGCACATTTTCGATATGGGAAGCGGTTGCCATGGCATCCTGTGTTGTCAGGTATTCCACCGCACCTAAAAGCAGTTCATCCACGGTCTTTAAGGTACCGTCCGTGCCCACGTACTCCTCTAAGTCCGTACGGAGCTTGGTATTTTCCTCGGTCAGGCTGTCAATCTGCTGCTGCATGGTGGTAATCGTGGAGGTCTTGGTATCAAGCTGCTCCCCGATGCTCCGCACCTGTTCCTGTGCCTTTTCCCGTTCCGCTGCCACGGAAGACGGCAGAATAAGGAAATACATGGTCGCCACACCCAGCACCAGACCGATGGCTACATATAAAAAGGTGTGCCAGCCGGTGCTTTTCTGCTCTCTTACATTTAAGGGCTGAATGATGATTTCGTTGTCGCTCTGGTAGCGCACTGCCTCATCATTCTTGCGCTTCATGGGAGATTTGCCGTTTTCGTCCGGCTGCAGCATGCTTTCCACTTCCTTTAAATAACGAAGCGTCTGTGTGCTGCCGGCGTCGATTTTCAGGCATTTTTCCAGCTCCCTCTTAGCCTTGTCCCACTGCTCCATGTCAATGTAAAGCAGTGCCAAAAGCTGATGCGCTCTTACGAATTTGGGATTTAAGGAAAGCACCTTTTTTAACTGGATGCGTGCTAAATCCTTGCTGTCCTGCATACAATAGGCAAGCGCCTGATTGTATTTCTTTATGGTCTGATTGATGGTTTCCAGACGGGATGCATTGCTCTGCACCATCTCAATGTAAGTATCTGCGATATTTTTCTGGGGACGGAGATTTTTGCTGATGACCCATTCGCTTAATGCCGCCACCACTTCGCCCATTTCAAAATAGACCAGTCCCAGAAGGTTCCGGGCTTCTACGTTATTTTTATTGAATTTTAAACTCTGCCGTAAGCTTGTCACCGCACCGGTCAAATCCCTGACCCCGGCCTTTTCCAATCCTTCGTTATAATACATATTGGAAACGCGCATAATCTTTTTGTACAGCGTGACATCCGCACCGCAATTCGTGCAGAAATCCTGTTCGGACAAACGGCAGCCACAGTTATAACACCTCATGCTACCTTCCTCTTTTACTTTTCTTCTGTCTTGGTTTCCTGCAACATTTTCACCAGAATATCCGCCATGTCGGTGATGTCCTGATTGTAAATCGCCTCTTCTGCATCTTCTACTTCAAGGCTGGGATGAAACTTTTTCAGTTCCTCTTCAAAGTTAATCATAGTAAACCATGCCTTTCTTACAACAACGCTTTTATCTCTCCCACAAGGTAAAGGGAACCTGCAAAATAAACCCTGGTTTGTTCTCCCGCCAGTTTTTCTGCCGCCTCTAATGCTTCCTCTACGGAATGGTATTCCCCAATGTTTCTCTCTGTATACGTTTTAAAAGTTTCTGCTATGCTCTGTGCGGAAAGGGCTCTGCCACTCTGTATCTGTACGACGGATATCTCCGTAAACAGGCGGCTGTCCGTAAGCTCTTTCACCATTTCCGTGTAGTCTTTGTCCTTCACTACCCCGAAAAACAAATATCTCTGTGCCGCTCCGTCCCTTGCAACCGACTCCAGGAAAGCCCGGATGCCGTCGGGATTGTGTGCGCCGTCCGCAAAAATACCGGGGAGCACTTCCTCCATGCGGCCTTCCCAGACTGCTTTTGCCACTCCTTTTTGCATGGCTTCCGGTGTAAGCTCTTTTCCGAGCAGAACCTCCAGAGCCCGCAACGCTAACGTGACATTTTCCATCTGGTATGCAGCTTCTGTATGGACACAAAGTCTAACACTATTATAATAAAGGGAATGAAAAGAAAAATCAATGCTTTTATTGTCTTTCTTCAAGAACTCATAGTCGCATTTCGACACAAAAAAAGCCGGATTTTGCACATTTTCCGCACACTTTGTCAGAACTTCCCTTACAGACGGGGAAGTCTCCCAGCACACCGCGGGTACATCCTTCTTAAAAATGCCCGCCTTTTCCCCTGCAATTTTTTCTATGGTATCTCCCAGATATTCCGTGTGGTCCAGCCCCATATGGGTAATGACCGTAAGGCTTTTTTCCGTCACGGCATTGGTGGCATCCAGCCTGCCTCCCAGTCCCGTTTCTAAAATCCAGTAATCGCAGTCCGTCCGGGAAAACAGGACCATCGCCATAAAGAACAGGTATTCAAAAAAGGAAGGATGATACCCGGCTTCCGCGTACATGTCTCCGGGTAGTTTTTCGTAAACTTTAAGAAACGCACGCAGGAAATCTTCTTTTTCCACCATTTTCCCCTCTATGAGAAACCGCTCCCGGATATCCACCAGATGGGGGGAAATAAACCGGCAGACCCGGTGTCCCATTCCGGTGAGCACCGCGTCCATATAGGCGCAGACACTGCCCTTGCCGTTGGTGCCCGCCACATGGATGATGTTCCTGTCCTTTTCCGGGTTTCCCAGACACCGCAAGAACACCCCGGTATCTGCCAGGGTGTTCTTTTTGCTGAATTTCGGTATATTCAAGAGATATTCCACTGCTTCGTCATAGGTTTCTATGCTTTTCTTTTCCATGGATACTCCTCCGGTCAGTGACGTTGCCGTTTCCGGCATACCTTCTGCCTTTTTTCCTACATTGCCTTGAGCTGTGCCAGTCTTGCCTTTACCTGTTCTGCCAGGTTCGTATACTTGGCAAGCTTTTCTTTTTCCTCGGCTACCTTTGCTTCCGGCGCCTTGGAAATGAATTTTTCATTCTTTAACATGCCTTCGCAACGGGCAATTTCGCCGGCAAGACGCTTCTCTTCTTTTTCCAGACGTTCGATTTCCGCCTGAATGTCAACCAGTTCCGCAAACGGAATGTAAAGAGCCGCGCCCGCAATCATAACGGAAACCGCGTCGTCCGCAATGCCGGTCTTGTCCTTCTGTACCAGTACATCGGATGCATAGGACAGGGTGGCGAAGAACAGCTTTCCTTCTTCAAAGGTGCTGCGGATGCCCTCGTCTTCGCTGACAACGTATACCGTTGCTTTTTTGGAAGGAGCCACATTCATTTCGGTACGGATGTTACGGATGCCTCTGACTGCTTCCTTAATGATTTCGATATCCTTTTCTTCCTTCGGATAGTTCTTGTCTTCGCTGTATTCCGGCCACTTGGAAATCATGATGGACTCTTCTTCGGATTGCAGGGTGCAGAAAATTTCCTCGGTAATGAACGGCATATACGGATGCAGAAGCTTCAGTGCGTCAATGAGCACGCTCTTTAAGGTGTAAAGGGCTGCGTTCTGGCTCTTGGCATCGTCGGAATTATACAGTCTCGGTTTTACCATTTCAATGTACCAGTCGCAGAATTCATCCCAGATGAAATCATAAACCTTCTGAACGGCAATACCCAGGTCAAAGTTTTCCATATTTTCGGTTACATCTTTTACCAGAGTGTTGCACTTGGACAAAATCCACTTGTCAACGGGCTCTAATTCGGAAACTGCCGGTACGGTAATTTCCTTGCCTTCCATATTCATCATAATGAATCGGGAAGCGTTCCATACTTTGTTTGCAAAGTTGCGGTTTGCTTCTACTTTTTCATAGTAGAAACGCATATCGTTGCCGGGCGCATTGCCGGTAATCAAGGTCAGACGAAGAGCGTCTGCGCCGTACTGGTCGATGATTTCCAGCGGGTCGATACCGTTTCCTAAGGACTTGGACATCTTTCTGCCCTGGCTGTCTCTGACAAGCCCGTGGAACAATACGGTCTTGAACGGTCTTTCACCCATCTGCTCGTAGCCGGAGAAAATCATACGAATAACCCAGAAGAAAATAATATCGTATCCGGTTACCAGTACGTCCGTGGGATAGAAATACTTCAAATCTTCTGTCTGTTCCGGCCAGCCTAAGGTAGAGAAGGGCCACAATGCGGAGGAGAACCAGGTATCCAAGGTATCCGGGTCCTGGGTGAAATGGGTGCAGCCGCACTTCGGGCAGACCTCGGGCATCTTCTTTGCTACCACTACCTCACCACATTCGTCGCAGTAATAAGCGGGAATTCTGTGTCCCCACCAGAGCTGACGGCTGATACACCAGTCGCGGATATTGTCCGTCCAGTTAAAGTAGGTCTTTTCCATACGCTTGGGAATAAGCTTGATGTCGCCGTTCTTTACGGCTTCTACTGCGGGCTTAATAAGCTCATCCATCTTGACAAACCACTGCTCTTTTACCAGCGGCTCAATGGTGGTCTTACATCTGTCGTGGGTACCTACGTTGTGGGAGTAATCTTCGATACGAACCAAAAGTCCCATCTTGTCCAGTTCTTCCACGATGGCTTTTCTTGCCTCATAACGGTCCATGCCTTCAAACTTACCGCCGTTCTTGTTGATGGTGGCATCGTCATTCATAATGTTGATAACCGGCAGGTTATGACGCTTTCCTACTTCAAAGTCGTTGGGGTCGTGCGCCGGGGTAATCTTTACTACGCCGGTTCCGAATTCCATGTCAACGTAGCTGTCTGCTATAATGGGAATTTCACGGTTTACAATAGGAAGAAGCACCTTTCTGCCGATGATGGACTTGTATCTGTCGTCGTCAGGATTAACCGCTACCGCCGTATCACCTAACATAGTCTCGGGACGGGTGGTCGCAAATTCCAGAAATTCCTTAGTGCTTACACTGCCGTCTTCCTCAATGAGCGGATATTTGATGTGCCAGAAATGGCCTGCCTGCTCTTCGTATTCTACTTCCGCATCGGAAATGGAAGTGTTACATACGGGACACCAGTTGATGATGCGGGCTCCCTTGTAAATCCATCCTTTTTCATGCATCTTGCAGAACACTTCCGTTACGGCTTTGTTGCAGCCTTCGTCCATGGTGAAACGTTCTCTGTCCCAGTCGCAGGATGAACCTAATTTTTTAAGCTGGGAAATAATTCTGCCGCCGTATTCTTTTTTCCATTCCCAGGCTCTCTCTAAGAACTTTTCTCTGCCCAGGTCATGCTTGTCAATGCCCTGCTCTTTTAACTTTTCGATAATCTTTACTTCCGTTGCGATGGAAGCATGGTCCGTGCCGGGCTGCCAGAGGGCATTGTATCCCTGCATTCTCTTAAAACGGATAAGAATATCCTGCATGGTGTTGTCCAGTGCATGTCCCATGTGAAGCTGTCCCGTGATATTTGGGGGCGGAATTACAATGGTAAACGGGGTTTTTCTGTGGTCTACTTCTGCATGGAAGTATTTTTTATCCAGCCACTTCTGGTACAGTCTGTCTTCTATACCCTTCGGGTCATAGGTCTTTGCCAATTCTTTGCTCATACTGTTTTCATGCCTTTCTTTCTACTTTATATTTTTATTTTGTGCATTAAAAAACGCCCTCTGCCTACTTCTGTAAGCAAAGGGCGAATATCGCGGTACCACCTTTGTCTGCCGTATCCTCGCGGATAAGACCTCTGTGACTTCTCATAAAGTCTTGTCCGGTAACGGGGACAAATCGTGAAAACTTACTGTGGCCGCTGCACCTTTCCGCTACGGTGGTCGGTTCAGTCTTCCGGTTCCAAAACTACCTTCCGCATTCCTTCCTTCAGATGACCTTTCAGCCGGTTTCCCGGGTCATCCTCTCTGCCAAGGGGTAATGCGTACTCCTTTTTGTCAATACCTTTTTCTTTTTATAAATTTTTATAAACATCGTTATAATTCAGGTTTATTTTGCTGCAGGTGTGCCACACTTTGTGCAGAATGCACCGCCGTTAAGAGGTGCGCCGCAGTTTGCACATACATCTGCGTTAGCTGCCTGTGCGGGTGCCTGGGGAGCAGGAGCTGCTGCCTGAACAGGTGCCTGAGGAGCTACGGGCTGCTGGTATACAGGCTGCTGATATGCGGGCTGAACCTTTACTGCTACCTTGCCGTATGCCCAGTTAGCGAAGTTTGCGAATACAGGAATACCTGCTTCTTTGCCCTTGGAAACATTGAGAATACCAATCAGTACAAATACATATACGGCGATGTTTACCAGCCAGTTGATTACGGAATTAAATCTGCTCCAGATAGAAGAAATGGTGTAAACAGCGGATCCGTAGCTTCCCCATCCGAACCAGTTCATGAAACCTAAAACATCAAATACAGCGCCTATCATAGAAGGCAGTAAGCAGAGCATAAGTGCCTGCAGAACCTGTCTGCTTGCCCATTCATCCTTTTCTGCAATCAGAACTACTGCAAGAAGACCGATAATTCCGAGGTGCAGACCGAATGCAGCTAAAATAAATGCCAGTACTGCGTAAACGGATAATCTGATGCCTAACTTTCCTTTTTCCATAGTTTAAAAACCCTCCTTAGTTATGTACATAATAGTATCCATGCGATACAAAAACATTATATCCCTTTTGTCACGGTTTCGTCAATTACAAAATATTGCGATTTTTGCAAGAACGGAGTTCTCCCTGCCGGTTCCGAAACTGGTTATATAAAAAAAACACAAAGTGGTACTTTTTCAAATGCCAAGAACGGCTATAATGAATAAAAACAAATTCTTATGAAGAAACGTGAAAAATTATTTTTCACAGAGAAAGGAATGTATTATTATGAAAAAGAAAAATCCCGTTTTACTGATTGTGGGTGCCCTGCTTCTGATTGCGGACATCGTTCTCTCCGTTCACTTTTTCCAGCCTGAACTGGAGGACTTCTTAAATACAACCACCGGCAGATATTACGTATACTCTCTGCTGCTTGCCTTTATCGGCGTGATTTTAACCGTTGCCGGACTGTACCGGCTCTTTGGCAAAAAAGAAGAACTTTCCCGTAAGGAAAAGCTGCTCCGTGTAACACAGGCGGGTCTGCTTGCCGCTCTCTGCTACATCGGCTTCGCTTTCTTTAAGATTGATATTCCCGTAGGTACCTCCAGCACCGCATTTCATTTAGGAAATGTATTCTGCGTTCTGGCTGCTCTTTTATTAGGCGGCTTCTGGGGCGGACTTGCCGGTGCGGTCGGCATGACCATAGGCGACCTTACCACCATTTATGTAACCAGTGCTCCCAAGACTTTTATCTTAAAGTTCTGCATCGGTCTTATTGTCGGTCTGGTTGCCCATCAGATTTTCCATCTTTCCAAGTGCACCAGCAAGGGCAAAATCGTTGGTGTTACGGTATTTGCTTCCATTTGCGGTATGGCATTCAACGTCGTTGCCGACCCGCTGGTTGGTTACCTGTATAAGACTTACCTCTTAGGGGTTCCTCAGGACCTGACCAAAAATTTACTGAAAATTGCCCAGATTACCACTTCCGTCAACGCGGTAGTTGCCGTTATCTGCTCTTCCATTTTCTATCTGGCTCTGCGTCCCGCACTGAAAAAAGCAGGTCTTCTGGCGAATGTAAAGTAAAAAAGTTTCCAGTTTAGGGAAAGGATGACGTTTTCATGAAGCTTCCAAAACTTGCTGTAATCAATGATTTAACCGGATTTGGCCACTGCTCTCTTGCAGTGGCTATTCCCATTATCAGTGTTATGGGCGTGCAGGCATGTCCCGTGCCCACCGGCATATTCTCCAATCATATGGCTTTTCCGGAATGGCATTATACGGATTTTACCCCGGAAATGTCCTCTTACCTTTCGGTCTGGGAACGGCTTTCCCTTTCTTTTGACGGCATTTCCTGCGGCTTTTTGGGAAATGAAGCGCTTATCCCCGCGCTTTCCGGCTTTTTCAAACAACAGAAAGAAACCTACGGAACCTGCATCCTGCTTGACCCGGTTATGGGCGACCACGGAAAGGCTTATTCTTCCGTTACGCCTTCCTATCAGAAGGCTCTCACCGGTCTTTGCTCCCTTGCAGACATCCTCACACCCAACCTGACGGAAGCCTGCTTTCTGACCGGCACCGCATACCCGGAGGAGCTGCTTACTAAAAATAATCTGCAACCTCTTTTATCGTTGCTGTCCGGCATGGCAGCGAAACTGCACAGCATGGGCATCGGCAAGGTTGTCATCACCGGCATTAAAATAGGAAACTTCTTCGGCAATTATGTATCTGTTTCCGACAGCGGCAAGCTTCTTTTTTCTCCTGCCGGCGGTCCGTCCCGTCCCGGCACCGGCGACATTTTTGCCGCCATCCTTTCCGCTGATGCTGTGAAAGGTATTCCTTTTACCGACTCCGTAAAAAAAGCAGCCGAGTTCGTCCGCATCTGTACGGAGGGCTCAGCCGTCTTAAATATTCCTATCGTGGAAGGTGTGTGTCTGGAGCAGTATCTTCCCCTGTTGCAGGACCTGTCGTATCCTTCCGGAAGTACTCTTTAGATATTCATTTCATCTTTTTTTCTTCTTTTTTATATAAAATCCATGCCACAATAGCGGCGGTTGTTTCCGCAAACCAGAAGCAGTTCCAGATACCGTCCGCCCCAAGCAGCTTTCCGAACACGTAAGCTGCCGGAATAATGGCAACCAGATACCGCAGCAGGGAAATGACAAGGGACATACTGCCCTTTCCCAGTCCTTCCAGCGTACCGCTTACAGTCACGGACACCGAAGAAACCACAAAGCCCATACTGATAATGCGAATGGCGGTTTTTCCGGCGGCAATCGTTTCCGCACTGGTGGTAAAAATGCCCATAAGCTGTCCGCAGAATACCAGACAGATAATCATGCCCGCCAGCATAATTCCGGCTATCAGCCGCAGGGAGGTAAAGAATGTTTTTTTCACTCTGCCGTACTCGCCCGCTCCGTAATTGTAACCGATAATGGGACGGATGCCCTGCACCATACCGTTTGCGGTAAGGTAAATAAATGTCTGCAGTTTGTAGTAAATGCCAAGCACCAGCACGTAAACATCGCCGTATGTGGACAGAATACCGTTTAAGGCGGTAATCATAAAGGAAGGAAGCGCCATATTCAAGGTTGCCGGTACTCCGACGCCATAAATGCGCAGACACAGGTCTTTGTCAAACATTTCTTTACGAAACTGCACCTTAAGCGGCAGTTTTAATTTAAAATACAGAAGCAGGTATATGATAAGCGGAATAATCTGACCGATACCTGTAGCCAGCGCTGCTCCGGCTATTCCCATTTTCGGGAAGGGTCCGATGCCGAAAATCATAAGCGGGTCCAAAATCACGTTGGCAACACAGCCGCAAATCATACTGAACATGGAAACTTTCATCTGACCTTCTGCCTGGAAAATTTTCTCATAGGTAATGGCTATGGTAAAAGGAACCGTAAAAGCAAATACCACGTAAGAATAAGTCAGCCCATATTCAATTACCATGTTATCCTTACTGAACATGCACAGGAACATGGGTGCAAACAGAAGATTGAATGCCATCAGCAAAATGCCGTGCACAAAGCTTAAGACCAGTCCTACCGATACGGAATCGTTGGCTTTTCTGTCGTCCTTTGCTCCCAGATAAAAAGCAGCAATGGCATTGATACCCACACCAAATCCTACCGCCACCGCTGTTTCCAGAAGCTGCAGCGGATAGACCAGGGACAATGCCGTCATGGCTTCATCACTGATTTTTGCCACAAAATAGCTGTCCACAATGTTATACAGGGCGTTTACCAGCATGGAAAGCACCATTGGCATGGACATGGATAATACCAGAGGTAATATTTTTTTCTCTTTCATAAAGGTCTGTTCCATTATTTTCTCTCCTTATATCCGCAGTTTTTTATCCTATCATTTTTCTTGTGAGAATGCAAGCTTGCTTTTTGGACCATACTCCTATATAGTAGGAAAAAGAAAGAAGGAAGGTACATTATGTTACAACAGCCGTTTACCATTGAAGGTCTCCGCCCCATACGAAAGGGCATGACCGTTTCCCGGGACTCCGGATTGGGAGAAAAAACAAAAGTCACTTATTTTTCACTGGGGGAACATACCTCCATCAGTCAGGAAAGCTATGACAGAGTGACCATGTATGTGGGAGCTTCCGGCAGCGGTACTTTTCTTTTGGGAAACACCCCCGAAAAAGTAACCTTATCCCCTGACCGGGCTCTTGTGGTTTCCGCCGGCACACTTTGCGGTATGGAAACGGAGGAAGGTCTTGTTTACACCGAAATTATTTTAGAAAAGGAGAACGTTATGAACAATATCGTAAAGACAAACGAAGTATTTGCATTAAAGGATTTGATTTCCTATGAAGAAGGCAGCATTGCCAACATGGATGTGGTAAGCAACCCTACCATGAAATATGTGCTGATGGCTTTTGATGAGGGCACCGGTCTCACCCCGCACCGCGCTCCCGGCAATGCCATTGTTTTTGCCCTGGAAGGAAATGCTACCATCGGTTACGAAGGCAAGGACTATGAACTCCATGCCGGCGAATGTTTCCGTTTTGAAAAAAACGGCCTTCACAGTGTCACTGCAAACGGCCGTTTCAAGATGGCTCTTTTATTGGTTTTAGAATAAGCTAAAATCTTCTTATTTTTCGTTTATTGGAATTTCACGGTAATGTTGCCCATGGCACATTCCAGCTTGTAGGTGTTCGCCGCTCCGTTGTCAATGTCACTTTCCGTGGCAAGTCCGGCAAAGGAGCGGTTTCCTATATCAATATTGCCCGCGGAACAGCTCACTTCATAGTTGTGCTCTTCCATCGTGCTTCCGATAAACGTCATTTCCGTATTTCCCATTGCACAGGAAACCTCTGCATTTCCCTGTATGTTTCCGGTCAGCCGCATTTCCCCTGCTCCGATATCTCCGGCAAAGCTGCCTCCAATCTGCGCATCGTTTAACAACATCTGTCCGGCACCGATGTCGCATTTTGCATCTTCCGTACAGACAAGCTTTTCTATCTGCAATCTTCCCGCTCCGATATCAATCGTTACATTTTTTACCGTCAGGCTCTCTATGGAAAAATCTCCCGCTCCTAAGTCAATATCCACCGTGTCATAGCTGAATCCCTCCGGTATCTGTATGGTAATCTTAGTCCCTTTTCCCGGAGTAAAACCATTTCGGTCGGTGCAGGTAAGGTAAAGGTTATTGTCCTTTACTCCCGTCTGGATTTTCTTTACTTTTTGTGCCTTGATATGTACATTTTCATCATCGGAAGGAAGTATTTTCACCTCACATCCGCCAAGCTGCAGCACCATGCTGTTAAATTCTGCCGTATCAAAATCTCTTTCATAGCTTTCCGTATCCGTAACAACCGGGAAGTCCGGCAGATATTTATCTTCTTCAATTACCGTAATTTCCAGACTGTCGTTTGAAGAAACATAGTTTCCGATGATGTTCTTCAAATCTTCATCCGTAAAATTAAAATCACCGTTCACAATCTTCTGTACGTTCTCGCTGAAGCCGCCTCCGCAGCCGCCCACGGTAAAAAGACCGATTCCTAAAAATATCATAATGCCCGCCGTAATGGCGCTTACTTTCATAAATTTTCTCATAATTTCCCTCTTTTCTTATCCATATCAATAACATTTCTCTTGCGTTTTTTAGTGTGCTTTCTGCTTTTTAGAACTTTCTTTTTATCCAGTTTTTCATGCCTGCTTCTTTCCGAAGATTTTTTTCCATAAACAGGCAATTCCCCTGCAGCATCCCGGCAGGGCGTATGCACACATCCACACCGTAAGCATCATAAACAGTATGCCTGTCCCCGCACAGATAAGTCCGCTGCCCGCCATAATCAGGCACACATACGGGAACGAAAACATGCAGGTAAATCCCATCACCACGAAAGCAATGCCGCAAAGCATACAGGTCAGGGCGGCTGCACCGAATGCCGCTATCAAGGAAATCAGCACCGAAAACCAGGCAATCAGCAGCGATAAAATCACACTGGCAAATGCAAGCAGAAGCGGGGATGCACATATAATAAGAAACACGAGTCCGATGGTCTTCCACACAGAATGCTTTTTCGGCGGTTCCTCCGTAACATCCAGCCCTTCTTTTATTTTGGCAGCCACCTGCATGGGACTTCCTAATTCTTTCAGCACTTCCTGTTCTTTTTCCGGTCCTGCATCGTGAAAATATTCTTCATAAAAGTTCAGCGCTTCCTGCCTTTCCTGTGGGGAAATGTCCCCCAGCAGCCTCGCTAACTCCTGCATAAAGCTCTCTTTGTTCATTGCCTGCTTCCTCCTTCGAAAATACCGGATATCTTTTCAGAATAGATTTTCCACTCTCGCACGTATTCCCTAAGCATTTCCTGCCCGGTGGGCATAATCTGGTAATATCTTCTGTTTCTGCCGGCGCATTCCCTGTCGTACACAAACAGCATTTCATCCTTTTGCAGCCGCCTGAGCACCGGGTAAAGCGTGGACTCGGACACTTCCAAAACCTGCCTTACATCCTGCGTTATTTTATATCCGTAAGTTCCCTCCGGTTCCCTGGATACGACCGCCAGGACGATAGCATCAAGCAGTGCCGCTCCTGTATTAAAAACCATACAGCCTCCGTCCTTTCTGTCAGTTCTATGATATTATGTATTTTGTAATAATATATCTTTTGCAATACTATACGTCATATAATATATAAAGTCAATAGTGGAAAGAAAATATTTGATATATAATTTTGTATTTAATTTTTAAAATAAAGATTGACAAAATAGTGATACGATGTTAGATTAAATGCAGTGGTTGCGCTACGGAAACTTGAGATGCCCGTGGCCGGTGGAGATCCATGCGTGGGCTCCACTTTTTTATTAGTCTATCTATTTATCTATCTGATGTCCCATCTACTTTCTTAGGAGGTTCCTAAACTGTCTGCCAAATCTTTTCTTACCTATGATGAACAACTTTCAAAATTACAAGAGAAGAAACTGATTGTTTCCAATCCTGTTGATGCCAAAAAGACATTACAAAAAATAAGTTATTTTTCCCTGATAGGCGGGTACAAAGACCTGTTTAAGCACAAACCGTCCGGCAATTATCTGCGCGGTGTTACCTTTGAGGAAATCGTATCGTTTTATTATTTTGATGAAAGCCTGCGTACACTCTTCCTCAAATACGTTCTACAGGTAGAACGTCAGCTCAAATCCATGCTTTCCTATTCCTTCTGTGAAAAATACTCTGAAAATCAATCTGCATATCTTGACTTCCACAATTATAACATATCCCCTAAAAATCAAAGTCAGATACACCGTCTTATCCAAACACTTTCCGGTGCCATTTCTCTGCCGAGCAACTATCGTTACATTACCCATTATGCTGCAAACTATCAGAATGTCCCCCTCTGGGTTGCCGTTAACGCCTTGACTTTTGGTCAGCTATCCAAAATGTATCAATATTCTTCTTCCGATATCAGAACTGCCATAAGCCATGACTTTGCAAATCTGTCGGAGGTAAAGCTTCATAAGTTTATTCGTATTCTGGCGTCCTGTCGAAATATATGTGCCCACAATGAAAGGCTATATTCTTTTCGTGTAAAAGAAGCCATTCCGGATATGCTCATTCACCAAAAGTTAAAAATCCCGCGAAAAAACAAACAGTATCTATACGGAAAATTTGATTTGTTTGCTGTAGTCATTGCCCTAAGATATTTAATTGATGCCAAAGAATTCCGAACATTCCGTAAAGAATTGCATTGCCTTATTACATCCGTCCTGAAACAATGTCCTCATATTTCCCAGTCCACATTGTATTCCGAAATGGGTTTACCCGAAAGCTGGGAGAACATATCCCGTTATCGCAAAATCTAAATTCTTATCCCAGTACTCCCGTCATCCGGTACACCGGCATGGCATTGCAGAAAATCATTAGTAAAAGCGCCAGCACCACAAACACCATAATTCCCGTAAGAAGGATATTCTTTCTGCGTTCTCCTGCTTTCCGGTAAAACGGCAGCTTCTGAAATCCGTAACAGAGATAATACATAATGGGAATGACTGCCGGCATCAGATACCGTCCCTGCGCCTGATAATCCACGGTGTATGCATATTTCAACAGTAAAATCAAAGGCATCAGAATACAGAAAACCATGTTTATGTGGAAGAAAGCCGTGTGAAATCTGTCCGTACCTGCCTTTCTTTTCGCAGCGGATGTTCCCTCCGGAGAAGATACCTTTTCCGGCTTGGTCTTCGGCATAAAGAGCCCCACAAAAGCCGCACCGAAAAGAAGAAGGTAACCCGCATACATAATTTTATACATGTAAATGGTTCCGGAACCGTAATTTCCCAGAAAGCTGATAATTACCTTGGGGACAAAGCTGGTGTGGGTCAGCATGTACACAAAAGAATAGCCGCTGCTCCGGAAGGTATCCCGGGCAATCCCGTAGGACTGGATAAATGCCTCTTTTGTCCGCAATCCGATAAAATCCCCGTCATACAGTATGTAATTTCTCACAAATGACCAACCGGAAAGTAGAATAACGGCAAGGGCAACCGGACATCCTTTTTTCAGGAAATTTTTCCAGTCAAAGGTCCATTTTTCCTTTCTTTTCAGGAAATAAGCCGTAAACAGCAGGAAGCTGCTGACTAAAAATCCATACGCATTGTAATACGACAGAATACACAGAACCATGCCCGCAGCTAACAGCACACAGCTTTTTACCGAAAAGGCATCTTCATATCCGCACAGGAGGCCGTAAATCATCAGGGCGGTGGATAACATGCAGATAGAATCGGGGTTCACATAGGTATGCATAAACAGGCTCTGGGGTAAAAAAGTCACCAGAAAGCAGAACATCCACCGGATTTTATTATCCGAAAATACCTTCCGTCCGATTAATAATACCAGATATGCCATGAACAGTCCGCTGACTACGTTTACCATTCTCGCCGCATACAAAAGCGCTAACGGAGAATGGGTAAACAGGCTGACTCCCTTCATGACCGCCCCCTGTATCATATAGGGAAGAAGGGTATAAAAGCCGTATGTCCATCTGCAGTCCCCGCTGAAAAGCTCTTCTTCAAAGCCGGTAGGCAGACTGCCGTGCTCCTCTATGTAAAGAGGCACCTTATAGCGGGAATGCTCGTCGGGCGGATTGCCGAACAGAGGCGGTGTATCAAAGTGCGGCTGGTGCAGGGCAATGGTAAGCGCCGCTGCCAGATACAGGGCAAAATAGAAAAAAATAAGTCTGTTTTCTTGTTTTGTTTTCATAAAAGGTGTTCCTCTCCTCTGTTTTTATGATATTGACCGGTTCAGTACTATTTTCGCCAGTTATCCACCGTGCTCAATGAAAAAAACGGAAATGTTGTCGTATTTTTCGTGGATTTTTAAAAGAAATCCCCCATTTCCACATAGTTATCCACATATACACGTGTGTCAGTTTTTGTTTGATAGGTCCGTCAGATTGCATTTTTAAAGCCATTCATCCCAAAATCTTTCAATGCGCTCCGATATGGAGTCCTTCGTTACCTCTTCATAGGATGTCCATTCTCTGGGGAACAATCTCCGGTAGGAAACCTGACGGAACCGTTCGTCCAAAAGGACAATAATACCCACATCCTCTTCCGTGCGGATAACCCTGCCCGCTGCCTGCAATACTTTGTTCATGCCCGGGAAACGGTAGGCATAATCAAATCCGTTTCCTTCCCGCTCATCAAAATATGCCTTCAACAGCTCTCTTTCATTGCAGACCTGCGGAATGCCGGTGCCTACCACAATGACGCCAATCAGGCTGTCGTGCTTTAAGTCTATTCCTTCGGAAAAAATACCGCCCATGACACAAAAGCCCAGCAGGATTTTATCCGTTTCAGCGGACAGTTCCGCCGGAAATGCCGCATTTCCCGGATTTTCCTTTTCTTCCACTTCCACATCCATCATGATACCGGAGAAGTCAACGGGCTGAAAATCCTCTGTTTTTGCGGAAAACCGTTGTAAAAACTGCTCCCGTTCCTCTTCGTTCATATATTCTTCCTGAAGGATGCATTCTATCTCGCTGTCCTCTTCTTCAAGGAAATATTTTACGAAACAGTCATACACTTTCATCATAAAAGCCCTGGACGGAAAGAATACCATATAGTTTCCATGCCTGTTTTTAATTATCTCGTATAAATAACGGGCGATATTCATGTATTCCGTTTCATTTCTGCGGCTGTATTTACTGGTTACATCTCTTCCGATATAAATAGCCCTCTTCTCCGGGTCAAATATGGATTTGGCATACACCTCGTAATCCTCTTTGGTGCCGCCCAGCAGATTTTTATAATACTGGATAGGCAGGAAGGTAGCCGAGAACAATATGGTGCTTCTTGCCCTTTCCATACATTCTCCCAGTACCTTAGCCGGGTTGACGCAGAACAGTTTCAATCTGAACATCCCGTCATAAGGCGGTGTTTCCATCATTTCGGAGTATATGACATAATTGTCGTCCAATAGCTCGTAAATGCCGAGAAAATGGGATATCTGAAAATAAAAATCCAGAATATCTGCCCTGACCGGGTTGTCATCCGTCTCTTCCAGGTACTTGTTCATAGTGTCAAACAAGCGTGTCAGTACCTGTATAAAGGGGTCTATGCCGGAAAGCACCTCACATTTTTCACAGTCCTTCTTCAAAATAAGAAGCTCTTTGTTGCACCTCTCCAAATCCCTCTCTAACTTCCTTGCAAAATCCTTTATTCTGCCGGATGTCTTAGACGGCATGGAAGAAACCGGAACCAGAATCCCCGCTTCTGCCGCAACAATTTTTTTCTTCAGTGTCAGGAAATCTTCTTTGATGAGTTCGGCACTGTACATCTCCCTGCCTCTGTCCAATAGGTTATGTGCCTCGTCCACCAGAAAAATATAATTCCCGCTATTATTTTCCGCAAAAAATCTCCGCAGATATACATGGGGGTCAAACACATAGTTGTAATCACAGATAATCCCGTCCGCAAACAGGCTCATGTCCAGACAAAATTCAGACGGACACACCCTATGCTTCCTTGCATACTGCTCTATCACTTCTCTGGTAAAGCTTGTTTCATGTGTCAGCAAATCATAAACCGCCGCATTTATCCTGTCATAATGTCCTTTTGCATAGTGACAGGCATCCGGATTGCATTCCGTTTCTTCCTGAAAGCATATTTTTTCTTTGGCGGTCAGTATGACACTCTTAAATACCAGACCTCTGTCCCTAAGAAGACTGTAGGTATTTTCTGCCACAGTCCGGGTAATGGTCTTTGCCGTCAGATAAAAAATTTTATCGCCCATTCCCTTTCCCATAGCCTTTAGGGCAGGAAAAACTGTGGACAGCGTTTTGCCGACACCGGTAGGTGCCTCAATAAACAACTTCTTCTTATGATAAATCGTCCGGTACACCTGGGCTGCCAGTTCTTTCTGTCCTTCCCGGTAGGTGTAGGGAAATTCTAACTTTTCCAGAGAGTCCTGCCGTATCTGTTTCCATTCATATTCATAGTCCGCCCAAATCCGGTACTCCTTCAAAAGCTCCAGAAACCAGTCCCGCAGCTCCTGTATGGTATAATCTTCAAAGAAATAACGGATTTCTTCGGTTTCCACATTGCAGTATGTCATGCGCACGCGCATTTCTTCCTGCTTTTCCTTCATACCGTAAATGGCGGCATACACCTTTGCCTGCGCCAGATGCACCCCATTGGGACCTTTTAATTTTGCTATATCCTTATAGGTGGTTTTGATTTCATCAATAACGGTAACACCGCTTTCATCCGTGAAAATACCGTCCGCCCTGCCTTCTACCACAATCTGGTATTTCTCCGTATCATAAAGAAAGCGCAGGGAAACCTCCGGCAGATAGCCGGCCCCCATTCTGCTCTGCAGAAGCCGGTGCAGTCTTGCACCTTCCAGCATGGCATTATCCGCTCCACCCGATTTTCTGTTGTCTATATCTCCGCTTCGTAACAGAAATTCCACAAGATTTCTGACGGATATCTGTATCTCCATAAGAGTAGTCCTTTCCCCGGGAGCAAAAACTCCCTGCTTAGATAGTATACCATCTAAAACAGGGAGTCAATTTTATTGTTTTCTATTTGCAGCTTCTATACTCTTTTAGCAGGCAATCGCCAGGTCTGTTAAAAGCTTTTCCAATTCCTCATCATAGCCGTTATAATGAACAGTCAGGACTTTTGTAAAGTCCAGTCCGTATACGCCAAGAAATGATTTGGCATCTACTACATATCTATTATAAGAAATATCAATGTCAAAGTCACATTTAGACGTAACTGCTACAAAGTGCTTCACTTCATCCGGTGTCAATTTGATTCTACGTTCCATATAATAACAGCCTTCCTTTCCAAAAACCTCATGTTCCTTAATTTCTTTTGTATTATACACAGTATTTTCCAAAAGTAAAGACCTTTTTCCATAAAATATGTCTTTTTTTTCGTACATTGCCCTTCCTAAGTTCTGTCACGAAACTCCGTCATATAAAGTCGGAAATGCAATGGAAGCATATTTCTTTGTAATTTCAGATTTCTTCTGTCTTCAATGCTTATATTATGACAAAAAGTCCGGAACAGTTCCTGATAACAGGCTTCCGTTTCCGACCATTCGGTTTCCGTCACTTCCGTCCTCCCCGTTGGAGTCATCAGAAACCAGGGTTTGAATGCCGGATGGATGGCATACAGATTTCTTCCCTCATCCCATAAAACAAAATTTTCTCCGGGCAGTCTGTCGGCAAAATGCTCCGCAAGCTCCGGCAGAATAGCATTCTTAGGCGAAATCCCCCCATACAGAACCCCTCCCTGCAGTTCCGTAAAACGGGTAAATCCTCTCAAATGCAGATATTCATTGCCGGCATTTCTGGCAAGCTCCATGGTGATACGCACATTATCGTTAGACAAATGCTCTAAAATACTGTGCCTGTACTGTCCTTTCAGTCCCCACACTATAGTGTGGAAAACCGCGTCCGCCTTTCTTTCATCCGAAGAAGAAAGCGCATAGCAGATTGTCCGGTAATCCTCTTCGGAAAATTTCTTTCTTAGGGTACGCATAACCTTCTCTGCTTTCTCTTCTTTGGGCTTCACATATTCATAAACTGAAAACAGCGACGGCTGCGCTACCTCCCCCACAGTAAGACGCACTCTGTCAAGGGGCAGTCTTTTTTCGTATGCTTCATAAATGCCCGTAAAAATCCCTGCCATGCTGTCTTCACATACGAAAACCACTTCCTCTGCCGTCATCTTTCCGTCCTTTCTATATCTGTCCCAACAGTACCTTGCCGCTGTCTGCCACGGTAGGATTTACCGTATACCGGTTGTCATCAAACAGGGATAACTGCCGGTAAGTCATACCGTCCTGTGAAAACTGCAGTTTGTCCCTGCTGTCCCGTGTAAGATTTCGCACGATTGCATCCTCCTCCACCTTTACCGGGTACATCATACGCCCCTTACAGGTAATAAAATACAAAGCTCTTTTGAGCACCACTCCCATTTTTTTCAGGGAGTCAAAATCCAGCACCGCCGTGCGTCTGGCTTTGACAATCCTCTGGGCGCTTTTCACACCTATGCCCGGAATACGCAGGAGCTCTTCGTAAGAAACCTTGTTGATTTCCATGGGAAACAGCTCAAGATGCCGGATTGCCCAGTCCTCCTTCGGGTCCAGCATCACGTTGAAAAACGGCCGTGATTCGCTGAGCAGATCCTCCGCCTTAAACCCGTAAAACCGAAGAAGCCAGTCCGCCTGATACAGCCTGTGCTCTCTTAAAAGCGGCGGCCCGCCCGGAAGGCTCGGCAATGCTTTGTCCTCATTTACCTTTACAAAGGCAGAGTAAAAAACTCTCTTTAACCCGAAACCATTGTAGAGGCTCTCCGCCACCCGCATAATCTGGTAATCGCTTTCCGGCGTGGCACCGATAATCATCTGTGTGGACTGTCCGCCGCTGACAAAAACAGGCGCCTTTTTATATAAGGTAAGTTCATTTTTATTGCTCTCAATGCCGTTCTGGATAAGCCGCATGGGTGTCAGGATTTTCTTTCGGTTTTTGGACGGAGCCAGGTTTTTAAGCCCATCTGCCGTTGGAAGCTCCAAATTTACACTCATACGGTCTGCTAAAAAGCCCGTCATACGGATGAGCCGCGGGTCTGCTCCCGGGATTGCCTTTACATGAATATAGCCGCCGAAATGATATTTTCTGCGCAGCAGATAAAGGGTCTGGTAAAGCTGCTCCATGGTGTAGTCGGGGTTATTCAGGATGCCGGAGCTTAAAAATAAGCCTTCTATATAATTTCTGCGGTAAAACTGAATGGTCAGCTCACAGACCTCCTCCGGGGTAAAGCTTGCCCTTCTGATGTCGTTTGAGCGGCGGTTCAGACAGTATTTACAATCATATACACATTCATTGGAAAGCAGGATTTTCAAAAGGGAAATGCATCTGCCGTCCGAACTGAAGCTGTGGCAGATGCCTCCCGCCACACAGTTTCCCATATGCTTTCCGTCACCCTTTCTCTCCACACCGCTGGATGTACAGGCGACATCATATTTCGCTGCATCACTTAAAACCGCCAGCTTGTCCATCAGGCTCTTCCCGCTGTTTTCAAGATATTCCATTTCGGTGACCGTGCCTTTCTGCTCTTGCAAAATCAGAACAAATGTTCTATAATTAGAATATCACATCCTTTGTGAAAAAGCAACAGGAAAATAGAACAAATGTTCTTCTTGCAAAGTGAACAAAAAAGCAGTTAAATAGAATAGTTAGAGAACTATTTTATGTTTAACATAGAAAGGAACAGAAAATCCGTATGAGCAAGATGATTTTACCTAAGGGGTATAAATCAGAGTTGAATCTGTATGATACCCAGATTGCTATCAAGACCGTAAAAGATTTTTTTCAGGCACTGCTTGCCGAAAGACTTCATCTTTTACGTGTATCCGCACCTTTATTTGTTGACCCTTCTTCCGGTCTGAACGACAACTTAAACGGTGTAGAGCGACCTGTCACATTTGATATATCCGGTCAGAACGGCCGTGAAGCTGAAATTGTGCACTCACTTGCAAAATGGAAGCGTTATGCATTGAAAAAATACGGTTTCCATGTGGGCGAAGGTCTTTATACCGATATGAGCGCCATCCGCCGCGACGAAGAAGTGGACAATATCCATTCCATTTACGTAGACCAGTGGGACTGGGAAAAAATTATCGAAAAGGAAGACCGTAACCTGGATACCCTGAAGGATACCGTCTGCAGTGTATACAAGGTTCTCCGCAAGACCGAGAAATACATGTCCATTCATTATGACTACATAGAAGAAATTCTTCCTCATGATATTTTCTTTATCACCACGAAAGAACTGGAAGAAATGTTCCCGGACAACACACCGAAGGAAAGAGAATACTATATCACCAAAGCAAAGGGTGCTGTCTGTATCATGCAGATTGGTGACCTTTTGGAATCAGGTGAGCGTCATGACGGACGTGCGCCGGACTATGATGACTGGTCCTTAAATGCGGACATCGTGGTTTATTATCCGGTGCTTGATATTGCTCTGGAGCTTTCCTCCATGGGTATCCGCGTTGACAAGGATGCGCTTCTCTCCCAGCTTGAAAAAGCAAACTGCTTGGACCGCGCAGAGCTACCTTTCCAGAGAGCCATTATTAACGAAGAACTGCCTTACACCATCGGCGGCGGTATCGGTCAGTCCCGTATCTGTATGTTCTTCTTAAGAAAAGCCCATATCGGTGAAGTACAGTGCTCTTTATGGCCGGATGACATGATGGCAGAAGCTGAAAAAGCAAATCTGCAGTTGTTGTAATTTTGTGAATAATAAAACCGTCTTCACTCTTTCTACGGAAAGAATGGAAGGCGGTTTTATCTTTCTTCTTTATTCTTCGTCATCAAGCCGGGAAAGATCTCTTCCACTATCCCGAAGCTGCTAATCTGTCGTATATGTAAAATCTGCCACACTCGGTTTGGTGAAGCCATAATCCGTCACATGATCGGCGGGCACGTTCAATTCATAGAGCAGACCTGCTCCGGGTTCTATGGTACTGTGGATATCAGCCGACACCTGCATGAACACATTTTCCCCGTCCACGATGCAGAGGTTCTGGATTTCTTCCACTGTCACCGTTTCATCCGTTCCGTTTGAGAAATAGAGCGTCACAACCGTGTCGCCGTTATCGTACTGATACATCTCCACAACTCTTCCCACAAAAGCTCCCCGGAAAGTCACAACATAGTCAAGATTAAAAGAAAGCCAGAACTTTGCGCAGGGACGGCCGCTCTGTACGGCATCATAGCCGCCCTCCGTATGAATGGCTTGCAGATATTCGTCCTGCAGGTAGGACCGGGTCTCGTCTGTGTACTCAATTCTCCACTCTCCATTGTCATCGCAGCTTACAATGGTGGAAATCATGTAGCTGTCCAGATCCGTCTGCGGGTAATCCGCCGGAACAGTGTAAAACAGAAGTGTCGCATATGCATAATTTCCGTCCTGCACGATGATGATCGGCACTTCATGTTCAAATTGACTAATGTCCCGGTACTCCATGTTGTAATACTGCTCTATGGTGCTGTTATCCATATTACGGAACAATTCACAATAGGCGTCATAATCTCCTCCCGCCATGGTGCAGAGACTTTCAAACAGATGTACCACGCTGTTTTCCAGATCACTGTACTGCGTATCATAGCCGTCATCATAACCGTCGTCACCGTTGTTATCTCCGCCCGGATATCCAATGCTTTCTGCATCCTCTGCATCCTCTGCGGGAAGAGGATTGTACGGCACGGAAAACCAATAATAATAGGAATCAAAGTAACCCTGGGAAGCCAGATATAACATGGTATATTTGTCTCTTCCCTGCGTGGTCATCGCAAATTCTTCCTCAGGCATCAGATAATAAAGAACTGTACCGGCTTGCAGGTATCCCTCCTCGTTAAAGGATTTTTTTCCTGCATCCGGGTGTTCCCCAAGCAGCGCCTCCTCCGACTCATAGTGCTTCTTGCCGCGGACCTCCCAGAGATCTCCGACCTCATCATAGATCCACATGGTGTAGCTTACGCCGCCGTCAAAGCTGGTAATCAAATAATCCCCGCTGCCATCCTGCGGGAAAAAGTAATCTGCATCCCCGGCATCCGGCTCCATATCCTCCAACGTGAATTTCTGTACAAAGGGAGAATCCGGGGTATAGGTTTCGGATGCACAGTCTATATCGTCCATAGTAACCCCTGTAGCCGTATTTTCCTTCCGGGTATCTCCGTCCCGGTTCTTTCCGTCCTGTTCTTCGTCCCGGTCACTATCCGTATCTCCGTCCGCTTCTGCTTCTGTCCGCGTAACCGTTCCGGTCAAAAGGCCTGAGGGTCTGAACCCGGTAAAACTTCCTACGAAGGTTGCAATCAGGCAACCGAACAACACGCCGGCTCCTACTGCCGCCAGATTTTTCCCTCTTTTAGAAACGGGACCCGCCGCATCCGGCAGAGCTGTCTTTTTTTTCTTAAAAACTTCAGCCACCATCAGAAGAAAGCTGTTCTCAGCAGCAACCGATGAAAGAAACAATGTCAGCCCCAATACCAGCCCCAACAGTGGAGGCAGAAAAAATGCACCTGCTGCCGCAAGCATCATCATAACTGCCTGTGCAATCACGGAACCTGTGGAAAAGCCGCCCGGACATAATCCAAGCACCACCTTTTTGCAGGTGATTCCAAATCTGCGGAAAAATCCTCCCCTCTTAATATCGCCCGCTACCTTAAAGACGCCGGTAATAGTCAGATAGAAGAACAATGCACTAAAAAGCTGATTTCGGACGCTGTTTGCACTGAAATAAGCCGGCAGTACATATGCCGTCAGAATTGCCGACACAAGTGCTGATGCAATGCTGCCCAAAAAGCTTTTCCAAAAACGTTTTTTTTCATAACTTCTGGCAATGCCGTAGAAGAAATTCTTGATTAGTGTTTTTAATGTTATCCTGCTCACGCCCCTACCTCCGTCACATCAACAGATTTCTAAGCACGGTATTGAAAATTGCCATGCAGATATACACGGCTGCGGCAATCAATGCGCCCCGTCCCACATGCAGCCAGTTGACCTTCTTGTAATCGTCCGGCTCTTTTCCCGTTGCGCGTCCCATGGCAAGTTCATAAATCTCTTTTAAGGATTGCTGTGTCTTAGAAAATTCAAAGCGGTCAAAGCGTTCTTCCTCACCCAGCAAGTACGTGAGCACCTGATAGTTCTCTTCTCCGCACGACACCACAGTCGCATGAATCTTTGACCGGGTGCAGGTTTGGATTTCCACAAGGTTCTCTCCGCTCTCTGCCGCAGAGGAAAGTCTGGTCAGGATCTCCAGTTCCACAATTTTTTCCGGAACCGGGCACTCACAGTAGAGAATACCCTGCCTTTCCGTTACCTTCATCCAGCTGTCCCGAATCGGTGTGTAATGGAATAACTCACTTCCCGCTTCCTGTCTGAAACGTACTCTGATGCACGCTCTGGGTGTACACAGTGCTTTCATCACGTCCTCCATATCGGAGGACAGACTGATCCTGTTTCCCTTCTTCGTAATATAGCCTTCCTGTGCAAGCTCCTCAAGCATGGCTTCGCAATTCTGCTCCCCCAGCTTTTTCCTGTGTTCCGTACACTTTGCCAGAAAATCGTTCATGGGCGCCTGCACTTCTATTTTGATTCCTGCTCTTTCTGCCATCAGGCTGACGGCTACATAAGGTATATTAAATTTTATCATTTATCCAACAGCCCCTCTTCCTCTAATTTTTCTATGGCAATATTGAACCCCTTTACCAGTACTTTGCCGACAAAGTTGTTGTCTATACATACCTCATTCGCCGTCTCACAGATACCCTCCAGAAACTTTCTGGTTCCCATTTCCCTGATGCCTGCGGTAACCATAACCCAGTCATCGTTCTTTGTAATGTCAAGCAGCTGAGCCGCCGTCTGTATGTTGGTGCCGTACAGCCCCTTATTCAGTGCATTGTCCACAATAATATCTGTAGCGGCACGGGGATTGGGCGCCTTTGATGCCTTCACGATATCATACATGAAATCAGTCAGGTGAATCACATTGCTGGTGATGCCTGCCGCATCGCCAGCCTGGGAACCGCCCAGTGCTATGGTAACCACCGTCTCCCATGTAGCCAGGCCTTTGACCGGTGAAACTTTGAGACCCGGAACCGCAATTGTGCCGGCTGCGATACCTACTGCCGTATCCGTTGCCACCGTTCCGCCGAAGTTGGTCGCAAATCTGGCAACAGCATCCTCAAGCGGTACACCTTTCTTTGCAGAGGAAATTGCCTGTATCAGAGAGGCCAGTGAAGTGCAGGCAAGACTGTATTTCGTTCCGCCTTTCGGAAGATAATCATCCAGCAGCCCTACTGTGGTACTCAGATACCCGGTGGCAGCACTAAGTGCGTCCAGACGTTCCTCTTCGGACATTCCCGCATATTTTCTGGTAATTGCTTCCACTCCCTTTATCTCCGCCTGATTCAGACTGTCTCTCACCCACTTGGGAACCCATATTCCATGTATAGCCAGCATAATAAAAAGAAGAGTATTGAATGTGATGATTCCTTTCTTGAACAGATCCAGCAGGTAATCCAGTGTGCTCTTTTCTTCATCACCCAGACCCGAAACATTCTCCGTTATCGTGTCTCTTCCTGTATTTTCCCTATCCATTCCCCCGTCGTGGTCATTTGAGGATGTATCCTCTTTTGTCCAGTCATAATAGGGAATTCGTGTCCAGCCGGATTCTCTGTATGGTTCTTCCTCCACACCTGTAAAATCGCTCAGATCTCCATAGGATACATGACCTGTGAAGAATTCGACCTCTTCCGCTTCCATCCCCTCCACATAGTAATGTTCATACATGTTATACAATAGCCAGTGGGTGGGAGAGTTTTCCCTTGCATAAAGAGTAACCCCATAAATTCTGTCATTATCCAGAAATCCGTCATAATAGGAAAACTCATTATTCACACCCGGGAAGTCATAGTTTCCGATTACCACATCATACCAGCCGAAAGCGTCCGGGGAAATGCTCTCTATATTGTCGCCCAGCGGAATATCCGTCAGGGACAGACAGCCTTCAAATGCACCTGTAGCTATAGTGGTCAGGTTCTCCATCATGGGCAGCTTTTTAAGTGACACACAGTTCTGAAATGCCCTGGCGCCAATATACGTCACTTTGTCACAACCCGTCATCCACCGCAGAAAAGCCGACTGACAACCGTATATGTATTTTACCTTGTTTTGCAGATTTATCCTGTAAATGCGGTTATTGGAGACATCAATTCCTCTTACATGATATCCATCCAAACGTTTGGGAACCGTCACGTTTCTTGCCGTGCCATCGTAGCCCGCAACGGCGTACACTCCGTCTTCATCTTCCTTTGTGTACGCTACATACCAGCCTCCCCCATACTGGATGTTATGATTACTTAGTTTTCGGAAATAGCGGGTTGCCTTTCTTTTCGGATTTGCATAGGAATAGACCATGTTTCCTTTTTCATCCTCATACTTGTTGGGAAGACCAATATCTACCGGTTCCTGATTCAGAGCGTAATACGTGTAGGAATAATTGTTTACAGCCGTACTACCTGTTGTGGTCAGCAATGCCTTTCTCTCCTTGCGGGACAAATCCGAATAGATCCGCATGATCGGCTCCGCCGCCTGAATGCACAGGGGCGCAGTCAATGTCAGCATCATGCATATCAGTACAATTCCCATGATACATTTTTTAACTTTGCATCGCTTCATTTTCTCACCCTTTCTTCTTGTCTCGTAACATCTGACCGTATCTATGTAATTTTAGTGTTCAGTTAAACAGATATATTATAAAATATAGTATATCATATATGCCAAAAAAAAGGAAATATTATTTGTTAAGAAGGTGTTAAGAACAAAAAAATTTCCTTAATTCGTCCACACTGTGTGCCAGAAAGTCCGGCTTTTCGGCAAGAAGCTCTTCTTCGGAACCGTATCCGTATGTGACGCCCACACTGATAACGCCTTCCGCCTTTGCCCCTATGATGTCAAACTTCCGGTCGCCGACCATGTAAGTACGCTTTCTTCTTTCCTCGTCCTGTACTGCTTCCTCTTTTCCGTTTGCATCCTGCTCAGTCTTTCCTTTTGCCGCATCATGTAAAGCACTTCCTTCTGTTTTCTCTGCCATCTTGGCTTCCTTTTCATACAGCCTCTTCAGCGCCTCCGCCACCACTTCTTTTTTGTCCGTGCGTCTGCCGTCCAGTTCGCTGCCCACTACGGCATCAAAATAGCTGTCGATGGAAAAATGGGTGAGAATTCTTTTCACAAAGACCTCCGGCTTGCTGGAGGCAACGGAGAGAAGCATTCCCTCCTTTTTTAAGGAAGAAAGCAGCTCCGGAATCCCCTCGTAAACTTCGTTTTCAAAAATGCCCACATCCTTAAAACGCTCCCGGTATTTTTCCACCGCCTGCTCTGCCTTTTCGTCCGAAAAGCCGTAAAATTTCATAAAACTCTGCTTTAAGGGCGGTCCGATAAACGGCGTCAGTTTCTGCAAATCCGGCTCCTCTATGCCTGCTGCCGCAAGTGCATACTGTACGCAGGTAGTAATGCCCACCATGGGGTCCGTCAAAGTTCCGTCCAAATCAAACAATACATATTTTTTCATATTCCGTTCCTTTCTTCTTACAGGTACCTTACTTTTCTAAATAATCATTGACAAATTTCTACAAAACCATTATAGTTTTCTTCGTAAAACAGAAACATTGCTAGGGGCGCATTTCGCTGAGATTGTATCTTCGGATACTAACCCTCACTACTTGAACCGGATAATACCGGCGTAAGGAAGCAACGAGACATCTTTTTTGATGCTCATTACTTTGTGTCCCTCTTTGTCTACCAAGGAGGTTTTTTTATGTCTAAAAACAAAACAAAAATTCTTGTGGAAGGCGCTGTTATGGTAGCACTGGCTACCGTATTAAGCTACATTCGTATTTTCCGTCTTCCCTGGGGCGGCTCCATTACCCTGCTGTCCATGCTTCCCATTGTGCTTTTCTCCATCCGGAGAGGACTGGGTGCAGGTCTTACCGTATCCTTCGTATTCTCTTTAGTGCAGTTTACCCAGGGTGTCGTTGACGGTATCTTCGGCTGGGGTCTTACGCCCGGCATGCTCATTGCCTGCATTCTGCTTGACTATATTATGGCATTCACGGTGCTCGGTCTTGCCGGAATTTTCCGTAAAAAAGGCTTTGCCGGCTGGATAGGCGGTATCGCACTTGCCGTTGTTCTCCGCTTTGTATGCCATTTCTTATCCGGCGTAGTCGTATGGAAGAGCTTCGGCGAACTGTGGAACGGTTTCTCCACGGACAACACCTTCCTTTACAGCTTTTTGTATAACGGCAGCTACATGCTCCCCGAGTTAATCTTCACCCTGATTGGCGCTATCGCCCTCTTGAAGGTACCGCAGACCAAGCGTTATCTGATTACCACCGAAGACTGATCCGGTGCTGAACGTCCTGCCCACTTAAAAGGCGCGGGACAAACTTAAAACAGGCAAAAGTCATTCCCTATAGTTGCACTTCACAACCTAAATAAAAGGAATAGAGGATACGCTCCTTCAGCCTCTTTCCCGTTAGGTTGTGGAGTGCTTTTTCATAGTAATCTATCTGTGTCTGATACCGTTTTATCAGTTCTTCGCCCGTTTCCACCACATCTGTTTTATAGTCTAAAAGTACAATGCCGTCCTCTTCTTCAAAATACGCATCCACAATACCCTGAATGAGAACTGTTTCGCCTTCCTTGGTTTCCACGCCGTATACAAAAGGCTGCTCCCTGAAAAGCATTCCCTTTTTCTGGGCTTCCCGCATTCTGCCCGCTAACGGCGACTGCAAAAAGTGCAGGATTTTATCCACTCTTACGGCTTCTTCGTATTCGGCGGACAGCCTTCCTTCCTGCAGGAATTCCTGCATAACCGCCTCCACATCCTGCCGGTCCGCATAACTTCTGGTAAAATCCACCAGTTCCATAAGCCGGTGCATGGCGCTTCCCCTTGTGGTTCCGGAGATTTTTTCTTTTTCCCGCATAAAGCCCGGCACATAGGGAACCACTTCCTTTTCCGGGAAAAGCTCCGCGGTTTCTTCCTTTTCCTCCAAGGCTGCCATTTTCAGTTCGGAAACCGTTGTCTTGGTATACAGATTTTGTAAATTCTCATAAGGGTAAATAAACGAAAACCGCTCCGTCAGTTTTTGGAGAGCCTCTGCGTCCGCTGCCCTGTCCGTCAGCAGCCTGCGTTTCCGGATCTCCCTGTCCACTTCCTCTTTGATGGCATCAAGTCCCAAATCCTCCATGGTTACCACCTTTATATTGGAAAATACCGGTAACAGGAACTGTAAAAAGCTGGTTGCCGATGTCAGTTCTGCGTAGGATAGCAGTCTGTCGTTGCCTTTGCAGGCTGCCTCTGCCCGGCTGTCTTCTAAAAGCTGCACCTTTTCTTCCGTCTTTTCCGTGCAGGCGGTCAAAATCAGCTTCTCCTTGGCACGGGTCATGGCAACGTACAATACACGCAGCTCCTCCGCCAGATTATCCAGTTTCATTTTGGTTGCCAGAATATTTTTCCGCAGGGTCTTATTTTTGACACGGCTCTCCGTGTTCACGTAATCCACGCCGAGGCCCAAATCCATGTCCATAATGATGGGACTTGCCGCATCCTGCATGTTGAATTTCTTGGACAGACCTGCCACTATCGCCACCGGGAATTCCAGACCTTTGCTCTTATGAATACTCATAATCCGCACCACGTCCGCATTTTCATCCAAAGTGACCGCTTCTCCGTAGTCCACATCGTATTTCTCCAGCTGCTCCACATAACGGATAAAGTGGAACAGTCCGTAATAGCTGTTCTTTTCATAAGCCGCCGCTTTGGTAAGCAGCATTTCCGCATTGGCAAGCCGCTTCTCCCCGGCGGGCAGCGCCGATACATAGGAAAGGTAATCGTGCTCCTCGAAAAGGGTCTGCAAAAGCTCCAGAATGGTCATATAGGTCGCATATTCCCGGTATCTGTCGATTTTTGCAAGAAATCCTGCATACTTTTCTTCCGCATGGCGCCGCAAATTTTCGTACAGCGGTTCTTCTTTTTCCTCCACGCTGCGGAGAACCGCCACCTCTTCCTCCGCAAAGCCGCCGAACACGGATTTCATTACGCCGTACAGGGGAATATCCTGCAGCGGGTTGTCCAATACCTTTAAGAATAACAGCACATCCTGAATTTCTTTGGATGCAAAATAGCCCGTTTTTCCTTCAATATAGGCGGGAATGCCCTGGGAAGCCAGCGTATCCTTAAAGGGTTCATCCCAGCCGCTGTTGGTACGGAGCAGAACGACAATATCCTTGTACCGGACAGGCCGCAGCGCTCCGGTTTCTTTATCCGTTACCTGAAAACCGGTAAGCAGTTCTTTGATTTTGGCTGCAATGAGAAGCGCCTCCGTCTGCCTGGCATCCAGTTCCGCTTCTTTTTCCGGCTTTTCTATCAGGAGCAGTTCGCTCTCACAGCCGGGATTTTCCGGATATACGGCTCCGGCATAAAGCGCCGCTTCCTCATCGTATACAATGCCGCCCAGCTCTTTTTGCATGATTTTAGAAAAAACATCGTTTACCGTATCAATGACTTCGTTCCGGCTGCGGAAGTTTTTGTGCAAATCGATTTTCCGGTTTTCCCCGTCCGTCAGGGAATAGGTGTCGTATTTCTCTAAGAAAAGCTCCGGTCTTGCCAGTCGGAATTTGTAAATGCTCTGCTTCACGTCGCCTACCATAAAGCGGTTCCTTTTGCCGTCTTCCTCCCTTGCCACCGCCTTCAGGAGATATTCCTGCACCAGATTGGAGTCCTGGTATTCGTCAATCAGCACCTCTTCAAAATAATCCCGGTATTCCAGAGCCGTTTTGGTGGGCACCATATTGCCCTCTTCATCCTCTTCCACCAGTATCTGCAGGGCATAATGCTCCATGTCCGAGAAATCCAGCAGCTTTTTGTCCGTCTTTTTGGCTTTCAGCCGCTCCATAAATTCCAGGCTTAAGTCCACCAGCGACTCCACTGCCTCCGCCGTCGTTTTTGCCTGCCGGAATACGGTTTCAAAGGGCAGATTAAAATAGGAGGTCTGCATTTTTTTGACCATGTTCTTTATCTTGTCATGCAGGTTCTTTACCTGTTCTCTTTTTTCCGCGGAAACGGAGTCGTCTTTTTTGCCCGGAAATTTTCCCGGTGTGAAAGCCGGAAGCAGTTCGGAAAGACGCACCAGGTTTTCGGCACGGGCTATTTTTTCGATTGCCTCCCTCTCCTGTTCCAGCACCTCGCCGTACATGTAGGGGCCGTCCGGTTCCTCACAGATGCTCTCCGCCCGTTTCAGTTCCTCCGCGACACCGGCAAGCAGCTTCTGTAAATGTCCGAACAGAAACACTCCGGCATCCGATGCGGCAATGTCCTCCACCGTTTCGTAAACATAATCTTTTTTCCGTTCCCGGAGCCATTTTCCGGGGAACGGATAGCTTAACGCATACCGGTAGAGCTGCAGAATGTGCGACTCCAGCATACTTTCCCTGCCGTTCGGGCAAAAATATTCGATAGTATGGAAAAAACGTTCTTCCCCTTTTGCAAAATGCTCTTCCAGCATTTCCTTCATCACGTCCTGGGACAGCAGCTCCACTTCCCCTTCATCCGCAATTCGGAAGGCGGGGTCCAGACCGATGTCCTCAAAATTGTTGCGCAGCACAAACAGACAGAAGCTGTCAATCGTGGTAATCTGGGCATTGTGGATAATCGCCGCCTGCCTCTGCAGATGCTCGTTTCCGCCATCCTCATTGAGCCTCTTTAAGATTGCCTGACTGATACGCTCCCGCATCTCGGCTGCAGCCGCCTTGGTAAAGGTCACCACCAGCAGTCTGTCGATATCCACCGGATTTTCTTCCCGGCATACCATTTTCACAATGCGCTCCGAAAGCACCGCCGTCTTGCCGCTTCCGGCTGCTGCCGACACCAATATGTTGCAGTCATGCAAATCGATTGCCTGCTGCTGTTCCGGGGTAAATTTTACTGCCATTCTATCTCCCTGCCTTTTTCCTGTTCTTCATCCAGCTCTTTCCGGATATGCTCCATGGCGGTATCCTTGTCCATGTCCGGCAGCACCCGGTAGGAATAGCCGTCCATACCGGTATCAAAGCCGCACACGCCCTTGTAGGGGCAGTAGGTACAGGCGCTTTCCTTGTCCTTTTTGTAAGGGTTGCAGGACACCTTTCCCTCTAAGATTTCCCTGCCCAGCTTTTTGACCTTGCCGGTTACGAACCGGGAAATCTCTTCCATTTCCGCCTCATCCATCACATCCGAGCAGGAAGACAGCGTTCCGTCTTTCTTGAATTCCACCGGAATGACATCGGACTTTCCGCTTTTTTCGTCAATGAGCCTGTCAATGACCGCCTCGTCCTTATTGATGACGCCGTTTGCCCTGAGATTTTCCCGGATTTTCTGATTGATTTCTTCTTCCGTGAGCTCCGTCTCCGTTTCCAGACAGTCGTCCGCCACATGGTAGTAAAGCATGGCGGCGGGCACCACCTCTTTTCCGGGGTGCTTCTTTTTTTCCTGCTCCACGGCGGCATTCATATACAGCACAAGCTGAAGCTGCAGACCGTAGTAAAGCGCCGCAATGTCAAACTTTTTGTTGCCGGATTTGTAATCCACGATTTTAACAAAAATTTTTCCTTCCGATTCCACGGTGTCCACACGGTCAATCCTGCCGAGCAGCTTCATTTTTTCCTCTTCGGAAAGGGAAATGTTCACACTGTCCAAATCCGATACCGCCGAGAAGGACATTTCATAGCTCTCCGGCTTAAAAGAGCCCTTTCGCAACTGATACTGCAGCGTGTCCACCGTCCGCAGGAGAATACGTTCCATGCGCTCCACGGCATAGGCATTGCGCGCCGTAGCATACAGAATGGTGTCGCCGTACTCCGCCGCGCACAGGCTCATGACCTCTTTTATGGTTTTTTCCGCAAATTCCTTCGGGAAGTCAAACCAGGTATAATCGCTGCCCTCCAGTGCATGGGAAAATCCCTCCAGCACACTGTGGAATACATTTCCCATATCCACCGCTTCAAAACCAAATTCCTGCCGCTCCTGCAGTTTCAGCCCGTATTGCAGGAAATGCCGGTATGCGCATGCCGCATAGGTTTCCACCCGGCTGACGCTGTTCATCAGAATACTGCCGTACAAAGCCTTTGCCACCGCACGGGAAATTCCGTCCTCCCGGTAGTGGTAAAAGGCGGCGTCCATAAGCTTTTTCACCACCGACGCATAGTCCGCATTCTGCCGGTAAGCCTCGTAAAGGGTATCCGTCTGTTCCGCCAGACTCCTGTGTCCGGTGCCTTCTCCTTCGGCAAAAATACCGTCCTCCACCGCAAGGTCACCTCTCTCCGCATAATCCCGCAGGGACTGCGCCAGATAAGGAAGTCCTTCCCTCGGAGAATAAATCTGCTCATACATAGGCGCCAGCTCCGGCAGCCTTACCTTCAGTGCGGGGAACAAATCCTTCACCACATCCACCAGATAGGATGGGCGCAGGGTCTTTCCTTCTCCGTTTAATTTACAATAGGAAAGATACAGCCGTTCGGACGGCTTTGTCATATTCAGATACAGATACAGACGCTGGATATACATCTGCTGCCTGGGTGTGGGCGCCAGGTCGATTTCCGACTCCCGTAAAAATTCCCGGTCAATGTCGGAAATAATGCCGCCGCTGCCGTTGTTGCCCGGGATATTTCCGTCATTGATGCCTACGAAAAACAGCACCTTTACCTCTTTTAAGCGAGTTCGTTCCATGTCGCCGACCAGCACCCTGTCCACGTTCTGGGGAATGCTGCCCACTTCAATTTCGCCGAAGCCTGCCTCTAAAATTTCCTTGAATTCGGGCAGGGTCATGCTCTCACCCTCCAAAAGCTCCATCATCTGCTCCAAAAGCTGCATGGTAAGCCGGTACACCTGCGCATATTCCCGCTCCCGGACCGCATCCTTCTGCCGGGCAAATTTTTCTTCGTAAGCCGCCGTTTTTTCCGCCGCTTTGTTCTTTACGAGGAAGTCATACAATGCCTTCACATAGTCTTCCGTCTTGTCGGAATGCAGCATAAGAAGAGGCGAAAGTTCTTCCGCCAGTCTTTCCCGGAGTGCGTCCATTTCCCATAAGATGTCCACGTTTTCCTTCATTTTGGCGGTTCTGTGGGTAAACTGCCTCGTCCACGCACGTTTCCCCCGGATGCCCGTCTGAATACAGTAATTCTCTAACTTGTCCACTTCTTCCCGAGTAAAATCCGCCAGTCCGCTCCGAAGATACCGGAATACACTTTCATAGGAAAAATCATAGATGAGAATTTCCAGCGCACTCTTTATGTATTCGGTCAGAGGGTTTAGGACAATGCCCCTCGTCCGGTCGATAAAGCAGGGAATGTTAAGCAGCGTAAACTGTGTTTTTATCTGCTCCGCATAACCTGCCAAATCGCCCGCTACCACCGCAATATCCCGGTACGCATACCCTTTTTCCCGGATAAGCTTTTCAATGAGAATGGACATCTGCCGTACTTCTTCCCGGATGGTGGAAGCGGCAAACAATACGATTTCTTCTCCCACAAGGTTCCCCTCATACTTTTCGGTTGGATACCGGAACAGAGATTTTTCCAGATGCGCAAGGGACGCATTTTCCTGAAACCGGGGATAGCTGCCGTCCTTTCCCATATACAGGTCTTCGCCCCGGGGAATGCCCGCGTCCCTGGCAATACGGCAGACATCCGCTATGGTCTTTTTGCTCAGATGAAACAGCTTCTGCTCCCCGTCCAGGGTAAACGGGTCTTCCCGCACATCCAGTGTCATGGTGAGCCAGACTTCTTCCGTACAGAGCAAAAGCTCCCGGATAACCTTATACTGGATGGGTGTAAAGCCGGTAAAACCATCGAACACCACCACACTGTCCTTCACAATTTTGGACTTGTGAATGGCTTCGCACAGCACATCCAGCGTTTCCTCCGTGGTGATGAATTTATCCCGGATAAACTGCATAAAGCCGTCGTACAGTACCTGCAAATCCTTCAGTTTGTAATACAGGGCGCCCTTTTTCTTCGCATACTCCATCAGCCGGGAAACATCCTTTACCGATACGCCGTACTGCATGAATTCGGATATGGCGCTCTTGATTTCATGGATGTAGCCCTGCTTCTGTAAATAGGTGCCGAGATAGGAAAGCTCTCCCTGGCACTGCCCCGCCACTTTCCGCAAAATCAGGCTCTTTCCCGTATCGTCCAGCACCGGCAGATTTTTTCTGCCCACCTCTTCAAACACCCTGTGGGAAAGTCTGCCGAAACTCAACACATCGATATTTAAAATACCCCGGCTTTCGTTGTCGGGGTGCACAATCAGTTCCTTCTGGGTCTGCATGGTAAACTGGTCCGGCACCACAATTAAGAAATTCCGTTCCGGTTCTTTCTTTGCTCTTTTTAAGATTTCACTGTAAATCCGCATGCTCTTTCCCGAGCCGGAACTACCAAGTACAAAACGTAAGCTCATGCCGCCATCCTTCCCAAATCCTATTTTTTCAGGGTAAACCGCCACAGGTAATCGGCGGCTTCTTCCGCATAATCAATGCCAATCCGCTTTCCCTTCTCAATCTGTGCTTCCTCTACTTCTATGCCCTCTGTCAGAAAAAAATCTTCGCTTTCCGCCATGTCCACATCGTTGTCCTTCTTGGTAATGTCCATGGCGATACAAAGCTTGCCCGGTCCGTCCGCCAGATGCTTCCGCACGGAAGCCGGAAGCTGCGTGCCCGCGTGTTCCGGAGTTTTTTTCCTGCGTGACAGCTTCTCCGCCCGAAGCCTCTCCATGATTTCCCGGGATGCTTCGTCCGCCGGTTCCACCGCCCGGATAAGCGCTGCCTGCGGAATTTCCGCCTCTCCCGCCGTAATATTCATACAGTTATACATGCCGTATATGAAATACACATAGGAAGTTCCGCCTATGTGAAACATGGGCTCCGTGCGCTCCGTCCGGCGTCCCATGTAGGTGTGGGAGCCTTTGTCCTCCACGCCCATATAGGCTTCTGTCTCGGTAATGATGCCCCTTACGGTTCCGTAAGGAGTCCGGTGCACCATGATTTTTCCAAGCAGCGCCTGTGACAAAACAAGGGCATCCGTCATAAAAAATTCTCTCGGCAATCGGTTCTTTTCCGGCATCTTTACATTCCGCTCCTTTATCGGATATCCAGTTCCACGGGGCAATGGTCGGAGCCCATGACCGTCGTATGGATGGATGCTCCTTCCAGCCTGTCCTCCAGCGCTTTGGACACCACAAAATAGTCAATACGCCAGCCTGCGTTCTTCTCTCTGGATTTGAACATATAGGACCACCAGGAATAGATACCCTCCGCATCCGGGTAAAAATAGCGGAAGGTGTCGATGTAGCCGCTCTCAAGCACCTTGTCAAAGCAGCCCCTCTCCTCATCCGTAAATCCGGCATTGTGGCGGTTTGTCTTAGGATTTTTCAAATCGATTTCCTTGTGGGCAACGTTTAAGTCACCGCAGAAAATAACCGGCTTCTTTTCGTTCAGCCCGTTGATATAGGCTAAAAATGCCGCTTCCCATTCCATACGGTAGGATAGTCTCGTAAGCTCCCTCTGGGAGTTGGGCGTGTAGACCGTCACCACATAAAAATCTGCAAATTCCGCTGTAATCACACGTCCCTCTTTGTCATGCTCCGGGATGCCTATGCCGTAGGTAACACTCAGAGGCTCCTGTTTGGTAAAAAGCGCCGTACCGGAATACCCTTTCTTTTCCGCATAATTCCAGTACTGGTGATACCCCTCAAGCGGCAGGTCAATCTGTCCCGCCTGGAGCTTGGACTCCTGAATACAGAAAACATCCGCATCCGCTTCCTTAAAAAAATCCATAAATCCTTTATCCACACAGGCACGAAGTCCGTTTACATTCCATGAAATCAGTTTCATATTGCTTCCTCTTTTCTTTCTGTATTCTTTCCCTAATTTCTTATTTTTACTTTTCCTTTTATTTTACCATGCGGGGAAAACGGGGGCAAGCTATTTACATTTCCTTTCTCCGTGCTATATAATAAGGGCATTCCTGACATACTAAGGAAAACAAAAGGCAAGGAGAACCCTTATGTGCGGCATGAACAATCTGAAAAAAAAGAAATTGTTTTTATTTGATATAGACGGCACCATTGCTGTGGGAAACACCTTATTTGACGGCAGTGCCGAGCTGATTTCCTACATTAAGTCCATCGGCGGCGCCGCCTGCTTTATCACCAACAACTCCACCAAAAGCAATGACGATTATGTAAAAAAATTTGCAGACTGCTTCGGACTTGCCACGGAGGAAAAGCAGTTTGCCACGGCAGGCTACGTCACCACCCTTTTTATGCAGGAGCATTTTAACGGCAAAAAAATCTATGTGCTGGGAACCGCTTCCTATATTAAGGAGCTCCGAAGCAAAGGACTTCTTGTTACGGAACAGGCAGAGCCGGACATTGCCTGCATACTGGTCGCTTACGACAGCGAGCTCACCTATGAAAAGCTCATCAAAACCTGTGAGGTACTGACCACTCTCAATGTGCCGTTTTACGCCACAAACCCTGACTTATGCTGCCCCATTGACTTCGGCTTTATTCCCGACTGCGGCTCCATCTGCAACATGCTCACCTCTTCCACCGGAAAAAAACCGGTTTACTTGGGAAAGCCCGCTCCCGAAATGGTGGAGCTCTGTCAGAAAACCTACGGCTTCTCCAAGGAAGAAACCATTGTGGTGGGCGACCGTCTTTACACGGATATTTTATGCGGTATCAACGCCGGTGTGGACACCTGTGTGGTATATACAGGAGAAGCCACTCCCGAAGAAGTGGCCTCATCCTCTTATAAACCGACCTATGCCTTTGAAAACATCAGAGCCTTTTACGAAGCGCTTGCCGATTAACAGCAGCAGCTCTTTACAAAACGCCTGTCAATTAGCAGCAGCCTTTACAAAATGCCTGCCGTTTAACGTTTTTTACAGTACCTCCCGGTACAGGCGCATCACATTTTTGCAGAAAATTTTATCAATCTGCCTTTCGGTAAATCCGTTCTTCTTTAAGGCGGCAAACAATCTGTCCATGCAGTCTGCTCCCGGCAGTTCTGCGTGGGTATCAATGCCGTCAAAATCACTGCCCAGTCCCACGAAATCTTCTCCGCCGATTTTAACCATATGGGAAGCATGCCGCACAATATCGGCAATGGTTCCCGGATTTTTCACACCGGCTCTGCAGGGCGAAAGAAAGTCCGCGCAGAAATTTAAGCCCGCCACACCGCCTTTTGCCGCCAGTGCCCGTATCATATCGTCCGTCAGATTTCTGGTGCAGGGACAGAGTACTCTCGCATTGCTGTGGCTTGCCACAAAGGGCTTCTTTGTCATCTGCAGCACATCGAAAAATCCCGCATCCGACATATGGGAAACATCCACAATCATTCCCATTTCTTCCATGCACTCCACAAATTCCCTGCCTTTTTTCGTCAGGCCATGCTCCGTGTCGGGCGTATTTAAGTATTTCTGCAGGGCATAATCCTGTTCTTCCGGGGTTAAGTGCGGCTCCTCCGCCCGGATGCTGTTTCGCAGTTCGGCATACAGATTGGGGTGTCCCAGTTCATTTTTGTAATTCCACGAAAGCGTCATCATGCGGACGCCCTGCTTATAAAGTTCCCGCAGGCGCTCTGTCTGTCCGCCGCATACACCGCCTTCCTCCACGGTAAGCATGGCGGACATTTTTCCGTCCGCCAGATTTTTCTCTATATCCGCATAGGAATACACCGGTGCGATAATATCCTGATTTTTCTGAAGTTCTTCTTCGTAGAGTGCCCGCAGCTTTTGTACTTCCTGCCAGGCATCCTTCACTTTTCCCAGGTTCACAAACAGGGCAAAATTCTGCAGCACATAGCCGCTCTTCTGCATTTTCATAAGGTCCACATGACAGGTGTTCTGCCTGATGTTTGGCTGCGTATCTGCTGCAGCTTTTCCTTCCTCAGTCTGTCCTCCTGCCGGTGCTTCTGTGGTGTTTTCTGCGGCAGATGCCTGTTCTCTTCTCTGCCTAAGTAACTCCGATATGGTATCGCAATGCATATCCGCTATCCGCATTTTGTACGCTCCTTGTTATGATATTTTAGACAACAGACACCATACGGATTGCTCCGGGCTCCGCCCTCCCGCAATCCTGCCCGAAATTCGCATATCGGGGCGCTTACGCTCCCCTTTTATGCTCATTCCGTGCGGGTAATGAAGCCGGATGCCCCCGCTTATGCAAGCATAGCGTGGGTACCCGGCTTATTACCCTGGTGTCTTAATAAAATTCTATGGCGTGGTCCATCAAAAATTGCTTCCAGATATCAATATAGGCTGCTTTTAAGTGTACGCCGTCAAAGGTATCTTCTTTTATCAGTCCGCCCGTATCGTCGCAGACAAGGGGATTTACATCCAGATAGAATATCTTTTTGTTGTCCGCTAACTTGGCGATTTCCGCATTTCTCGCATCAATGCCGGGATTGTTGATATAGTCGCCCTTATTGGAACGCTCGGTGCTCACCCGCATGATAGCCTGCAGGTAGATAATGGCATCCGGCTGCAGCTCCTGCAGATGCGCCACCACTTCCTTATATTTTTCCATGAAGGTGTCCACCGTACCGGTGCCCATTTCATTAATGCCAATCATAAAATAAATTTTCTTGAACTGATGCTCACTAAGCGCCTCTTCCACCGTAATTTTATTCTTCTGTCCGGGCTCGGAAACAATGGGTGCTGAAAAGACCTTGTAAACCGTAAGACCCGTAGAGGCATAAAAGGTGGTGTTGGAAAGCCCCGCGTAATCGTACAGCCCCACGGTACGGGAGTCGCCGATAAATACCGCATCATCAAAATAGGACTCATCCACCGTCTGATAACGCCAGCGCACCGTGCCGTCGCCACCGGAAACACTTCCCGTCAGAACACCGTCGCCGCCGGAAATGCTGTTTCCTCCGGACACACTGTCCCCGCCGGATACCGAAGCATCGCCGCCGGACGCATCCCCGCCCGAAACCGTACCGGAATTTCCGCCGGGATTTTCCGTCTCCGGATGCAGGAAGCCGCCGATAAAATCCCTGATGTCCTGCCGTTCATAGTACGCAATCCCTGTCAGTACCAATATGAAAATAAAAACCATGTATTTTAAGTTCTTAAGCGCTTTCACTTTTCTTACATCCTTACTAAAATCTCAGATACATAAACGGATTGTTGCCTGCGGAATAAATCCTGTCCACGCACATCCAGAACAAAATTGCCAGAATAACCATGCCGAAGAAATTGTTTTTGAAGCGTTCAAAAAGCTTTTTCGGAAGCGGAGTGCAAAGCAGCACGCCAACTGCCAGATACAGACCGTAATTCTGAAGCGCCTGCACAAAATCCCCGGCTTTCACATTGACGCCGCTCACAAAGCCGAACAGCCTGCCGAAGTACGTCCGTAAATCGCCCAAGTCCGCTATGGCAAAGCATACCCACGTAAGCGGCACCACAAAGAGTACATACAGATGCCCGAAAACCTTGCTTCTTGACAGAACGCCGCCCATATCCATGATACGCTCCAGCATGATAAACAGGCAGAGTCCCAGTCCCCAGAAAAAGAAATGGGCGCCCGCACCGTGCCAGAAAGAGGTGAGCAGCCAGACAATCAGCAGGTTCCGCAGCGTCACGGCAAGCCCTCTCCTGCTGCCGCCAAGCGGAATGTAAATGTATTTCCGGAACCATCTTCCCAAAGTCATATGCCAGCGGCGGTAAAACTCCCGTATGCTTTTTGCCATATAAGGCAGGTTGAAGTTCTGCGGAAGCTTAAAGCCGAGCATGTGTCCCAGCCCGACCGCCATCAGGGAATAGCCGCAGAAGTCAAAATAAAGCTGCATGGAATAGGAAAAAGCTCCCAGCCACGCAAGCGGCGTACTGATGCTCACAAAGCCCGTTGTCTGCAGCTCGTGCCACAGAATTGCCAGTCTGTCCGCCACTAAAATTTTCATGCAAAGACCGTACACAAAGGTCTTCAGACCGCTGTCCAAATCCTTTAAGGTGACCTTTCTGCCGTGAAGAGCCCCCGAAATCTCATTGTAATACACAATCGGTCCGGAAGAAATCTGGGGAAACATAGCCGCATACGTGGCAAACGAAACCAGGGATTTTTCCGCCGGAATTTCCTTCCGGTACACATCTATCAGATAGGATAAAATCTGGAATGTGTAGAAGCTGATGCCGAGGGGCAGCGCAATTTCTCCGCCCAGCCATTTCTGCATAAGCGGCGAAAGCTTAAAGAACAGCAATATCCCCACATCAATCAGAAGCGTCACGAAAAAGACAGCCCGCCTGTCCCCCTGCCCCTTCACACGGTCAATCATCTTTGCCGAGAAGAAATTAAGCAGCACAGACATCACAAGAAGCAGGATATACCAGGGTTCTCCGCATGTATAAAAAACAAGACTGCCCGCAAGCAGCACAAAATTCTTTGCTTTTGCCGGAGTCAGATAATACACCAGCATAAAAGCAGGTAAAAAATAAAGTAAAAAATGAATGCTGTTAAATGCCAAAACCAATCACACCACAATCTATATAAAGTATTAAAAAGTCATTTTTTTATTATGAAAAAAATATTTTGTTTTATTCCTTTTCCTAAATTGTATAGTGTCCACCGGCTTTTCTCAATAGGCAAATTCTTAGAATTTTGTAATTTTTTCGCACAGAATATGTAAATAATTACACGTAATCCGCACAAAAATATTTCCTATATTTTTCATTGCCATATTTTCGGTTATCCCCTACAATAAAAACAGAAAGGTTGGGTTACGAAATATGAAAGAAAAACTCTATATGATTCCCTTAAACGATGCGGTAAACGCAAACGACGAGTGCCCCTTCTGCCACATTGAGCGCCAGATTGAGCAGGATTTGATGGACTTCGTTTTAGGCTCCGGTTCTTCCTATATGGAAAGCGATGTGCGGGACATGACGGACCGCGCCGGCTTCTGCCGCACCCATTTCCGGAAAATGTTCCAGTACGGCAACACGCTCGGCAACGGCTGGATTTTAAAAACCCACTACCGCCGCATGATTGAAGAATTTACCAAGCAGGTACAGTCCTACAGCCCGGAAAAATCTTCTTTTAAATCCATGTTCAAAAAAGAAACCACAGAAAACCCGGTTTCCGCCTGGACAAAGGAAAAAGAAGCCTCCTGTTACATATGCAATTATTTCAAGGAACATTACGACCGGTACCTGGATACCTTCTTTATCATGTATCAGAAGGATGAAGATTTCCGCAGGCGCATTGAAAACGGAAAGGGATTCTGCATCCCCCACTTCGGCGATTTGTGCGAAGCCATGAACTCCAAGCTTCCCGACAAAGAAAAGGAAAGCTTTTACCGTATGCTCTGCGATTTGGAAAAGAAGAATTTAGACCGTCTTTACGAGGATGTGTCCTGGCTTATCGAAAAATTCGACTACCGCAACCAGGATGCTGACTGGAAAAATTCCAAGGATGCCGTACAGCGCGGCATGCAGAAATTAAAGGGCGGCTACCCTGCCGACCCCGTTTACAAAATGAGCAAATAAAATTATTCTTCCGGCGGCACAAGAGCATTTCGGAAATTGTTTAAGTAGGAAAGCACTTCTTCATGCAGCATGTCCGCCTGAAACGAGCCCCTGCCAAACTGTTCGTTCATCAGGCCGTCCATGGTGAAAAGAAGCATCTGCAGCAGTTTTTTTGCATCCGTGCCAGCCGGAAGTCCCTCTGCGTTCACATCCGCCAGTATTTTTTCATATGCCTCATCTAATTTAGCCTTCATGTCCTCCGTTTCCAGAAGCGCTTCCTTGACATCTTCGCTGCGGCTTTTCTGCAAAAACGCCAGCAGATACGGATAGCCCTTAAGCACCTGCCATCTTGCCTGTTCCACCTGTTTTGCCATATCCCAAACATTTTTGCTGCCGCCAACCTTTGCCGCCGACAGTTCTAACAGGAAAAATCGCACGCTGTACTGGTACATAAACGCATAGGCGCCCAGCTTGCTGCCGAAATAATGAAACAAAAGTCCCTTGCTAATGGAAGCCTCCCTTACAATATCGTCCGTGCTGGCATGCGCATAGCCGCCCTCCGCGAATACCTTCAGAGAAGCATTTATCATTCTGTCCTGTTTTTCTTTTTTCAAATCAAAAAATTTCTCGTTCATAAGTAAAATTCCATTCTGTTCAAGCAAAATTGACCCTTTCGGTCACCTAAACTATAGCACACCCGCCCGGTCTCCGCAAGGAATTCCTGCCCGGAACTTCCTTTCTACGTAAGATATTCCCGCATAGCAATTTTTTCATTCTTGTGTTATTATGAGGGCAAACAAGGTATTGAAGGAGGGCAACATGTACAGACTGCTTATTATAGAAGACGATTTAGGAATAGCCTCTGCAGTGGAAAAGCAGGCATTAAGTTGGGATTTTTCCGTAAAATGCGTGGAAAACTTCCGCGACGTCATGAAGGAATTTGCCGATTTTGCGCCCCATCTGGTGCTGCTGGATTTAGCGCTTCCTTTCTATAACGGCTATCACTGGTGCAGCGAAATCCGCAAGGTTTCCAAGGTGCCCGTCATTATTTTATCCTCCGCCTCCGACAACATGAACATTGTCATGGCAATGAACATGGGCGCGGACGATTTTATTGCCAAGCCCTTTGACGGCAACGTGCTCATGGCAAAAATCCAGGCACTGCTGCGGCGTACCTACGACTTCACCGCCGCCGTTCCGCTTCTGGAGCACCGGGGCGCCCTTTTCAATAAAGAGGACGGCTCCCTTACCTACGAAGGGCAGAAAATTTCCCTCACGAAAAACGAAGCCCGCATTCTTTCCGCTCTTTTGGAAAACAAGGGCAAAACCGTCAGCCGCGAAAAGCTGATGGAGCGGCTCTGGGAAACGGACAGCTTCGTGGACGAAAACACCCTGACCGTCAATGTGAACCGCCTCCGCAAGAAATTAAACGAAGCGGGTCTAACCGATTTTATTACCACCCGTTTCGGTGAAGGGTACCTGATTTCCGTGTAGTTTTCCTGCTCTATTGATTTTAAAAGAGGTAAATTTATGAAATTATTTCTGCGTTATCTTTCTTCCCATAAAAAATCCATCGCGTTTTTCCTTCTGACCGGCATTTTGTTTTCGGTGTCCTTTGCCCTGTATCATCTGCCCGTCATGGCGGTGCTTTACCCGTTTCTTTTGTGCCTCACAGTGGGACTTGTGCTGCTTGTCATCGACTTTATCGGCTTTAAGAAAAAACACGACCTTCTTTCGTATCTCGAACAGCACACCGCTTCCTTAATACAGGCGCTCCCGCAGGCGGACGATCCTTTAGAAGAAGATTACCAGACACTTCTTCGCATACTGCAAAAGGAATTTCAGGATGCGGAAACCGCATCGGAGACCCGCTATCAGGACATGATTGCCTATTACACCCTGTGGGCGCACCAGATTAAAACGCCCATTGCCGCCATGAAGCTGACGCTGCAATATGAGGACTCCCACCTTGCCCGCCAGATTTCCGGCGACCTGTTCCGCATCGAACAGTACGTGGAAATGGTCATGATGTTTCTGCGTCTCGGCTCTTCTTCCACTGATTATGTCATCCGGGAATACGAGCTTACTCCCATCTTAAACCAGACCATCAAAAAATTTGCCGGCGAATTTATCTTGCGAAAACTTACCATCCACTACGAACCCGTGGAAGCAACGGTGCTGACCGACGAAAAATGGCTTTCCTTCGTCATTGAGCAGCTTTTGTCCAATGCCTTAAAATACACCCGCAAAGGCGGCATTACCATCCGTTACGATGTGGAAAAACATACTCTGCACATAGAGGATACCGGCATCGGCATTGCCCCGGAAGACCTGCCCCGCATTTTTGAAAACGGCTATACCGGCTACAACGGCAGACGCGACAAAAAGGCAAGCGGGCTCGGTCTTTACCTTTGCAAAACCATTTGCGATAAGTTAAATCATACCCTTTCCATCACCTCCACGCCCGACATGGGCACCGAGGTTTCCCTTACTTTTCCGGTAAAACTTACAGAAATGTAAGATTTGCCCGCCGGATTGTAAGCCGATTCCATGGTATGGGTTCCTCTTTTTTCTTATACTGAAACCAAGTCAAATAAGTAAACAAACAAAAGGAGGAGCTCTCACATGAGTATCTTAGAAGTGAAAGGTGTTAAAAAAGTATACACAACCCGCTTTGGCAATAACAAAGTCGAAGCCTTAAAAAATGTCAATTTTCAGGTAGAAAAGGGCGAGTACGTCGCCATTATGGGCGAATCCGGTTCCGGTAAAACCACCCTTTTGAATATTCTGGCTGCCCTCGACCGTCCCACCGGCGGTTCCGTTTTACTGGACGGCCGCAATCTTTCCGATATCAAAGAGTCCGACATGGCTGCTTTCCGCAGAGATGAACTGGGCTTCGTTTTTCAGGATTTCAACCTTCTTGACACATTCCCCGTGGAGGACAACATTTATCTTCCTCTGGTGCTTGCCGGCAAAAGCTACAACGAAATGAAGGTGCGTCTGACACCCATCGCCGAAAAGCTGGGAATTACGTCCCTCTTAAAAAAATATCCCTATGAAATATCCGGCGGACAGAAGCAACGTGTTGCCGTTGCCCGCGCCCTGATTACCGGTCCCAAGCTGATTTTAGCCGACGAACCCACCGGTGCGCTGGACTCCAAGGCAACCGACGAACTGCTGTCTTTGTTTAACGAGGTCAACGCCACCGGTCAGACCATTCTGATGGTTACCCACTCCGTAAAGGCTGCCAGCCACGCGGGCAGAGTTTTGTTTATCAAGGACGGCGAAGTATTCCACCAGATTTACCGCGGTCAGGACAGCTTCTCCGCTCAGTACCAGAAAATTTCCGATACGCTGACTCTCCTTCAGCAGACAGGCGGTGAACGGGCATGAGAATAGGATTTTATATGAAGCTTGCCGCCAACGGCATGAAAAAGAACGGGAAATTTTACATTCCCTATCTTTTAACCTGTATCTGCACCATCGCCATGTGCTACATCGTATCGGCGCTGTCCATGTCCCCAACACTGGCAGCCATGCGCGGCGGCGAATTGCTGATAACCCTGCTAAAGTTGGGCGTATGGGTTATCATTATCTTTTCCGTACTGCTGTTAAGCTACACCAACAGCTTCCTTCGGAAAAAACGTACCCGGGAATTCGGACTTTACAACATCCTCGGCATGGATAAGCGGAACATCGGTCTTATTTTATTTTTTGAAACCATGATAATGGCTTTTGTGTCCCTGCTTTTCGGTCTGCTTGCAGGCATTCTCCTCTTAAAGCTTGCAGAACTGCTTCTTGTGAATATGCTGCATGCTGATGTCACATACACACTAATCGTATCCTGGTCCAGCATACGCTTTACCGTTATTCTGTTTCTCCTTATTTTTTTGCTGAACCTGCTGCGCAATCTTTTCCAGATTACCGTGTCCAGACCGGTGGAACTGCTTCACAGCGAGTCCTTCGGAGAGAAACCGCCCCGCGCCAATTTCCTGATGGGACTTTTGGGCGTCCTTATTTTAGGCGGCGCCTACTACCTTGCCGTCAGCATTGAAGACCCAATTTCCGCTACAGTCTGGTTTTTCGTAGCCGTCTGCATGGTCATTATCGGAACCTATCTTCTGTTTATCTCCGGTTCCGTGGTCTTTTTGAAGCTGCTTCAGAAAAACAAACGCTACTACTATAAACCCAACCATTTTATTTCCGTTTCTTCCATGGCTTTCCGTATGAAACGAAACGGCGCCGGGCTGGCTTCCATCTGCATTCTGGCAACCATGGTTCTGGTTATGATTGCTTCTTCCTCCTGCCTGTTTTTCGGCGAAGAGGACAGCTTAAAGGAAAGCCATTCCAGAGACTTCAGCATTACGGTGCAGGAGCGTCTGTCTTATGGCACTGTAGCCCCTGAAGTCACAGCATCCCTTACTAAAAAGGCGGAAGATGTTATGCTGCTTCACAATGCGCAGGCTTCGGATTTACTCACCTATTCCTACCTGAATGTAACCTGTGTCCTGGATGGCAGTGCTCTGCCTTCCGATTTTGGAGAAAGTCTGCAGACGCAGAACAATTTTTCCGGTGTCTGCCAGTTGTATTTCTTTTCCCTTGCCGACTACAACAAGATGATGGATACGGACTACACACTGAACACCTATGAGATGCTTTTATACAAAAAGGGCGGCAGAAATTACGCTTATCAGGAACTGACTCTGCCCGGACAGACAACCTATCACCTGAAGGCTACCCTGAAGAGCTTTTTTGATGTGGAAGACACCAATTCCTATATCGGCAGCACCTACTTTATCGTTGTGCCCGATATCGAACCCCTGCGCAGCCTGCTGCCGGAGAATTACTCTACTTTCCTCTGGTATTACGGCTTTCGGACACCCCTTTCCGCAGACGAGCAGAATGCCATGATACACGATATGGAAGTGGATTTATCCGAGATATTTACGGAGAATTCCTTAGGCGCCATGCTCCTTGTGGAGTCTGTTGAGGGTGACAGAACGGACTTTTTAGCTGCCTACGGCGGCCTGTTCTTCTTAGGTATTCTGCTTAGTGTGGCATTTATTTTAGCCGCCGTTTTAATTATTTATTTCAAGCAGATTTCCGAAGGCTACGAGGACAAATCCCGCTTCGCCATCATGCAGGAGGTGGGACTTACCAACAGGGAAATCCGGCGCAGCATCAATTCCCAGCTTTTAACGGTCTTTTTCCTGCCGCTTTTATTTGCCGGTCTGCACCTGTGCTTTGCCTTCCCGCTGATTGAAAAAATCCTCTTGTTGTTCGGCTTCTTAAACAACAAGCTGTTTATTCTGACCACTTTAATAAGCTTTGCGGCGTTTGTAGTTTTCTACACCGTTATTTACCGCATGACATCCAATGCTTATTATGACATCGTAAGAGGCCGCGAGGAAAGCCGGTAAGGAACTGTAATGCGGACCATTCAACGACTGGGAGACAGACCATTCAGCTGCCGGAAGGCGGCTTTGGCTGCGGTCTTGCAAAAATTCAATTTTGATGATTTTTTTATGGCGTTTTCCTTGCTTTTCCACTATAATAAAAATGACGGTTGAAAATCAATCATCTGGTTATGCGTTGTCATTTGATGAAGGTTGTCACTTGATGAAGATTGTCGTTTGATAAAGATTATCATTTGAGGGAATTTGTCATTTGATGAAGATTGTCACTTGATGGAAATTGTCATTTGATGAAGGTTATCACTTGATAAAAATTTTCGTTTGATGAAGGGTTATCATTTGAGGGAATTTGTCATTTGATGATGTTATCAAAAATTAGGAAAAGGATTGGAGAATACTATGGAAATCGTATGTTTAGACTTAGAAGGTGTACTGGTACCCGAAATCTGGATTGCTTTTGCGGAGGAAACAGGCATTCCCGAACTGAAAAGAACCACCCGCGACGAGCCGGATTATGACAAGCTGATGAAATACCGAATTGGCATCTTAAAGGAGCACGGACTCGGCTTAAAGGAAATCCAGGACACCATTGCCAAAATTGAGCCCTTAGAAGGCGCCAAGGAATTTTTAGACAGTCTGAGGGAAATGACGCAGGTTATCATTATCAGCGACACCTTCTCCCAGTTTGCGGGCCCTCTTATGAAGAAGCTCGGCTATCCTACCATCTTCTGCAACTCCCTTGTAGTCGCAGACAATGGCGAAATCACCGACTTCAAGATGCGTTGTGAGAAATCCAAATACACCACGGTAAAGGCTCTGCAGTCCATCGGCTACGATACCATTTCCAGCGGTGACAGCCACAACGACCTCGGCATGATTCAGGCCAGCAAGGCAGGCTTCTTATTCAAGTCCACCGATGCCATCAAGGCAGAATATCCCGACATTCCGGCTTATGAAACCTACGATGAACTGCTTGCCGCTATCAAAGAAGTAATTGGTAAATAAGAGGCGGAACCGACCTGTACTTAAGGTTCCTGGAAAACCCTGAATACACACAGCCGACATCCAACTGAAGTTGGATACCGGCTGTTTTCTTTTCTTTTGCAGCATTTAAGTTGCTTTCTTGAATTTGCTGCTTTTTTTCTGTTTTCCCTAAAGCATTTAGCTTATTTCTTTGGATTTGCTGCTTCCCTTTCTGTCTTCTTTAAAGCAATCTGCTTACTTCCTTCAATTTGCTTCTTTCTTTTCTGTCTTCTTTAAAGCATTTAACTTATTTCTTTCAATTTGCTGCTTCCTTTTTCACCTTCTTTAAAGCAAATCCCTCATATTTTTCTTTCTGCTTCTCATTATCTCTTTTTATTTAAAGCAAATCGTTCTTGTTTGTTTTTTTGCTTCTTACATCTTGTCTTTTACTGAAAGCATTTGTCCTATTTTTCAGTATTTGCTTCTTTCTTTTCTATCATCCTTAAAGCACATAGCATATTTCTTGGGATTTGCTTCTCTTACAAATCCACCTCATTGGGGCAGGACGTATAATCGTAAATCTGCATCCCCAGTTCTTCCATCTCTGCCATATTTTTCTGAGTGTCGAACTGTTCGCCCTGGATAAGCCACTCCGGTGCATCAAAAAAGGCCGCCTTTGCCTTAGTTTTCTCGTAGAATTCCCGGCACATGGTATGGTTTCCGTGGTGGGACACCTGCACATAGTCCACTTCCAGCTCCGTGTCATAGTTTTGCATCATCTGCTTTCCCAGTGTTTCATCATAGCAGTCTCCCATAAAGAGCATGCTCTTGTCTTCCGACTCCACAGTAAATACCAGTGAACTGTTATTGGGCATATCCTTGATGGTCTGCGACATTCCCTTCCGGTAACTGTTCAGGAAATGCAAGGACAAATCCGAAAACTGCAGAATATCCCCTTCCTCCACACTTTCCACATTGGAGGCGCTTTCCGTCAATTCCTCATATTCCTGCAAAACCGCAATGTCATCCCATTCCTGGTCCACACTGTCATATTCTTCATAATCCACGCCATTGTCATATACGGCATCTATTTCAATATCTTTATCCCCGTACAGTTTTACGAAAGCTCCGATATGGTCCGGATGAGGATGCGTCAAAATCCAGGCATCCACCTCTCCGCCGTTCTCCCGGATGACCTCTTTCACCTGTCCGGCGTTCTGTTCGGAACCGCCGTCAATGATAATCAGCTCTCCCCGGTTGCTGCTTAAGGTATAAAAGTTTGCCTGCAGTCCCGACTCATCCGCATACTGCGTCACTTTCCATTCGGTATTTTTCGCCTTTCCGCAGCCTGCTGCCAGTAAAATAGCAAGCCCCATTGCCCATAAAATATTTCTCTTTTTCATACTCTTTCCCCTTATACAAAAAATATCCGGTTACTTCTTTCCCTACTATACACGTAATATCCGGCATATCCCATACCTTTCCGGCAGAATTAAATCTTTATTAACTTCTTGCCTTGGAATTGATAACTCATTTCCATAAAAAAGAACTTTTCACCTTGGCAGGCACTTTTCCACCTGTTTTTCTTTTCGTGCCTACTCCCCATACACAGAAAATGCCGGTACGCATCTCCGCATACCGGCACTTCTTTTGTAAGTCAATTATGAACCAGACCATCGTCTGTCTTTTTAATGTCTTAGTAATTGTAATCAATTCCCAGACTGTCAAGGAAATCATAAACATCCCTGTAGTTCGTGTTGATATAAACTCCCAGTGCGGAATTGGCAATCGTCAGTACCAGAAAGATGGAGCAAAGGATAATACCGGCAATCGCCATTCCCTTGCCGCCCTTTTTCATTCCGACAATACCTAAAATCAGACCTGTTACATTCACCGGAATACCGATAATGGGAATGCAGCAGGCAACAATTCCCACAATGCCGAGAACCAGAGAAGCAATGGATAAACCGTTGTTCTGCTTAGGCGGCTGATTGTTGTAAGGATAATTGTTGTTGGGATAATTGTAAGGTGCCTGATTGTTATAAGGTGCGTTGTAAGCATTGCCGCTGCCGTATGCTCCGTTATTGTAACCATTGCTGTAGGCTCCGCTGTTTGCGGCATTTCCGTCCTGATAACCGTTCGCTCCGGCATTGTAACCGTTGCTGTAGGCTCCGTTATTTACTGTATTGCCATCCTGATAACTGTTCGCTCCGGCATTATAGCCGTTGCTGTAAGTTCCGTTATTGGCGGCATTTGCATCCTGATAACCGTTTGCTCCGGCATTGTACCCGTTGCTGTAGGCTCCGCTGTTTGCTCCGGCATTCTGATTTCCGTAGCCGTAACCATAACCCTGGGACATATTGTAGGCGTTGCCTGAAGGCTGTCCGTTCTGCGGCTCCTGCGGTCTTGTGTTGTCGTAAGTTTCAAATTCTTCGCTCATGTTTTTCTCCTTCTCAAATACGTACTATGTAATTATCTTTTCTGGGTGCTGCTGCCGGTGCTTCCGCCTCGGCGTATCCCAATGCCACGGAGCCGACTCCCCGTAATGTGTCGGGAAGACCCCATTCTTTCAAAAGCGCTTTTCCCTCTTCGGACTCAAAAATTTCACGTTCCCTGTGAACCCAGACGGTGCCGAGTCCCACTGCATGAGCCGCCAGCATCAGGTTTTCCAATACACAACTGCAGTCTTCCACATAGGTATTGGCAGTACTGTCGCCAAGCACCAGTACAATAACCGGCGCTCCGTAATAAGGGTCGCTGTCCGTTCCCATAACGGCTGCATTCAGTTTGGAAATACGCTCCCTGACTTTCTTATCCGTAATGGCAATTATAACCGGAGACTGCCTGCCGCGTCCCGTAGGCGCGTAAGTACCGGCTTCCAGTACGGCGCTTAAAAGTTCTTCCGGCACGGCGTCCGGTTTATAAGCCCGGATACTGCGGCGGGTTTTCATCATTTCCAGAAAATCATTTTTCATCTCTCACCATATCCTTTCCGACTATTGCACGAAAGTCCATGCTTAAAGAAAATTGTAACACATTCCCTGCTCTGCTTCAAGCCGCTTGCCGGTTTTACTTTTCCTTTACTTTTCCTTCCTGACCGCAAAATAAAAGGCAAGGAACATCATGGCAATGCCCCAGGACTCTCCGCCGCCCAGTACATGGGAGAAAACGGAATTGCCGGTCACACCCGTTAATACTGCCGCTGCCACCTTACAGATTACATACAGAACCAGCGGACCGATAACAATAAAAAACTTCGGAACAGGAATTTTTCCCTTTGCCACCATAATAATGAATGCCACACCGGAAATAATATCGGCGGCTGTCTGCCAGGTGGTGCCCACCGCAAACGGCACCAGTACCGACTGTGTAAAATATGCGGCAATACTGTCTGTCGAAGCGCCTGCCAGCAAGGCTGCCCTCACGTTCATCAGCGCCATGCAGCAAATGGAATGAATGCCGAAAATACCCACAGACATCATGGTCGTGCCAAAAGAAAATGCCTTATACAGTCCCGTTCTGTCGCCGTTCTGCCTGTCGAGTATGTAAAAGCATGCTGCACGGGAAGCCAATAGATAACCCACACAGGCAATAATACCGATGACAAAAGACGCCTGATAGTACCACAGGGGTACGTTTACAATGTCGGCACTGATAATGCCCGCCAGCACATGGGGTTCCCCATCTCCCATGTAGGACAGCAGGCAGTCACTGACGCCGCAAAGCAGCATAGCAAAAAATCCGATTAGCAGATATGCTTTTCTTTTTGATTTCTGAATATAACCCATAGTTTACCTCTTTCTTTTCCCGTGACGGATATCCGCCACCCCAATATAACGCGTGTTCAGACTGCTTCCCTTATCAGGTTAGCAACATCTAATCAAATGATAATACGGTGTATCTTTCAAGTCAAGAATTTACTTGCTTTCCACTACCTGTTATATTACTATAAAAGTAATAGCTTAGGAAAGACGGTAAGCCATCCGGTCAAACCGGAAGATGGCAAAAGGAGCAGGATTATTATGAGCTTAAAAGAACAGATTGGATACGGAGAAAATATTATGTGGAGCGGCAAAAAGGCCGTAAAGGTATCGGTGCTGGAGTCTATTTTCAACCCCATGCTGCCGTTTGCGTTAATCTGGCTTTTGTTTGACGGAGGCATGATTTTAGGCATGAGCGCCACCGGTTCTTCCGTTCCCGGTTTCATGAGCACTTTTCTGGGTGTCTTTTTCCTGATACACCTGATGCCGGTTTGGATTTATTTAGGAGGCGTGATTACTTCCGCCCTAAAGGCCAAGAACACCGAATACCTGATTACCGATAAAGGCATTTATGTGCAGTCCGGCATTTTTACCAGACGTGTGGATATGAAACCTTTTACCGATTTATCCCATGTATCCATCCGCCAGGGAGTATTTGACCGTATGTGCGGTACCGGCGACATCATCAGTACCTGCGGCCATGGTCACGGCGCCGGCGGCGACATCTGCAATATCACGGATTATGAGCATGTATTCCGCCTGGTAAAACAGCTTCAGGAAGATATTTATTCCGATACCATGTATCCCAACGACATGCGTCCCGCCGAAAACCACGGTTACCGGACACAGTACACACGGGAACAAGATTGGTAATAGCACACCAAAAGCCCGCATGCATTTTCGCTGTGGGCTTTTTTTTTAACATTTCTTTTGGACTTTTTTTGCGTTTCTTGCGCATTTCTTTTGGTCATTTCTTTTTGCGTTTATTTACCTCTTACGATAATCTGTGTCTTCTCCGGGTCTATTTTGTCCTTCTCCATAATCAGCTCTTTGATTGCCTCAGCGGAAATTCTGCCGGAGGAAGGGTTCATCACACTGTCAACCTCTCCCGTAATGTCGGCATCCACACTGGAATACTCGAACGCCAGCGTGGTGTTGATAAGCTTGCAGTTTTTCATTACCAGATTGTCAATGTAACAAAGTCCCTGCAGGCTTTCAATGGTACAGTTGACAAGTGTCAGGTTCTTCGCATTCCAGCCCAGATATTCTCCGGAAATAAAGGAGTCGTAAACCGTTACGTTTTCACTGTTCCAGAATGCATCCTTGGAAAGAAGGGTGGAATTGCGGATTTCCATGTTTTTTGCCCCGTCAAAGGAATAATTGCCGTCCAAACGTAAGTTGTCAATCTTCATGTCCGAACAGTTCATGGCAAAATAATCCCCTTTTGCGGTTACGTCCTTCAGTTCCACCTGCTCGCAGCTCCACAGGGTTTCCGCCGCATTGGCAAAATAAACATTGTCAAGCTTGAGCCCCCTGCACCGTCTGAAGTTCTTGGGCGCCTGAATTAACGCATTTTCCACGGAAATATCGTTGGTGTACCAGACACCCGCTCTTGCCATTTCAAACCACTGGCAATCCTTTACGGTAACGTGGTTGCAGTACCAAAGCGGATATTTCCACTTAAACATACTGCCCTCCAGCTCGATGTGGCTGCTCTCCTTTAAGGGCGACTCCCCGTCGTCAAAAATAGTATCTGTAATATGCAGATTTTCTGCCTGGAACAAGGCTCTCTCCCCTGTCAGGAACGCCCTGCTCACCTCTTTTGCATTTTCCATTCCAATCCTTACCTTTCTTTATTTATCCTTCTTCTTTTTGATTTCATAAATCAGATAATCTAAATATTCCAACTTTTTCTGCTCCGCATGCACGCATTCCAGCAGACATTTCCGGTAACAGTTCAATGCCTGAAGCTGCACGTCCTCGTTTTCCATTTCGCCTATTCTGCGGATTTCCGTATCCGGACAGCCCGTGCATTTTAAGTTTTCAATCATATCCTCCGTCAGTTTCATGACAGTCCCCTTTCCCGGCATCCGAAAGTCCTTTTCTGCATTTCAAATTTTCCCTGCATCAGGAAGCCCTTTTTTGCATCTCAAATTTTCCTTGCATCAAGAAATCTTTCTCTGCCCTGCCACATGATTGTATCTCTCCTTGCCAAAAATGTAAAATATCTATAATTCATACTCTGTCATGTATTTTTCTCATTGCAAAGAGTTTGCTTTTATTTTAAAATAGAATTCCGGAAACACTATCGTAAAGAAAATCATAAGCAAATTTTTAGATTTTACAGACACAGAAAGGCACAGGTATCGTTATGGAACATCGCACCCTACGGTATTTTCTCACCATCGCCCGTGAGGAAAATATGACAAACGCCGCCAACATTCTGCACGTTTCCCAGTCCGCCCTTTCCCGGCAGATGACGGATTTAGAGGCAGAACTCGGCAGGAAACTTTTTATCCGCACCAATCGGAAAACCATGCTGACAGAAGACGGCATGCGCCTTCGGCAGCGCGCGGAAGAAATCATTTCCCTGGTAGAAAAAACCGAGATGGAATTTAAGGCACCCGATGAAACCATTTCCGGTCAGATTGCCATCGGTGCCGGCGAAACACGGACTTTTTCCCTGATAGCCCGGGCGATGAAGCAGACCCAGAGCCGTTTTCCCCACATTCATTTTACCGTATACAGCGCCAATGCGGTGGATGTCACCGAGCGTCTGGAGCATGGCACACTGGATTTCGGTCTTTTGTTTGAGCCGGTAAACAAAGAGCATTATCAGTATCTTGCTATGCCCTGCACCGATACGGTGGGACTTCTTGTTTCCCAAAAAAGTCCCCTTGCCGTTAAAGAAACCGTAACGGAAGAGGACCTTCTTTCAGTGCCGCTCATTGTGTCAACCCGGTTCAGCCCGGATACACTCTTAGGTGCCGTTTCTCCGGCTGTTGCGGAAAAACTCACCATACCTGCCACCTATAATTTAATTTATAATGCCACACTCATGGTCGAGCAGGGCATGGGAGCCGCTCTTGCCATTGAACACCTGGTGCATATCACACCGGAAAGCCCCTATGCCTTTATCCCGCTCTCTCCGGTCACCACCATGCGCACGGTTTTTGCCTGGAAAAAATATCAAATCCTCACAAAAGCCGAAGAAATTTTTCTTAAAGAACTCTCTTCCGTGCTGGAAAAAACAAAATCAAGGGAAGCAGAAAATAAAAAATAACCGGAACCAGCACATCCCAGACGGTAATGCTATGGTAGGCGAGGAGTGATATTCCTATTTTTACCGCTAAGATAAACAGGGTAAGAAAAAAACAGGGTTTTATGAATTTCTTAAACATAAAAATGCGATACTGCAGTTCGGACACCGGCAGGTATTTTAAGAGCTCACTGACAGATTTTGTCGGACCGTTCTGTTCCCTGTAAATCGTATAGCGGTAGCACAACATGCTGGTGCCGTAAATATAAAGCATGTATACGGCAAGGCAGCTCCAGAACGTATCTCCCTCCATTGCCTTCTGCGGAACTACCGCCATGATAAGAGAGCAGCCAATCAGTAAAAATCCACAGTACTTGTAAAAAATATTGTTGGCAAACCAGGTCTTTTCTGCCACAAAAAATCTTTCCAGCATTTCCTGCTGCTTTACATCCACTTTCATACGACCGCTCCTTCCTGCTCTTCCTTCCTGCTCCCTCTCTCCTGCCCATTCCTTCTCCATTCTCATGCACCAGCTCTCCTGTCCTTTCCTGCGCCTTGCCCTGCCGCGTCCTCATAGCCCGCAATGGTATCCAGACTTTCCTGAAAAGCCCCCAGGCGTCCCTTCTCCATAACCGCCACATAATCCGTCTGCTTATGGATTTCCGTCATGTTGTGGCTGGTCATAAGCACGCAGCAGTCTTCCTCGGCTAACAGCTTCCTTAAGATGTCAAAGAATTCCAGCCGGAAAACCGGGTCCATGCCGGCAGTTGCTTCGTCCAGCAGAAATAATTTGCTGTGATGGGCAATGGCAAATCCCAACTGAAATTTTATCTTTTCTCCCCGGGACATCATGCGGTAAGTCCGGTCCGCCGGTGCCTGCATCTGTTCCATGACGCGCTTAAACAGTTCCTTATCAAAGTCATCATACAGAATACCTAAAATCTCTGCATTCCGGTTTCCGGTTCTGTCCTCGAAAAAGATATTGTCCTCGGACACATAACCGATAATCTGCATCATTTTTTCATGGTTTCCCCGCACCGGCTGTCCGTACACGAAAATATCCCCCTTATAACGGGCATTTTCCTGCAAAATCGTTTGAAACAACATGGTCTTTCCGGCGCCGTTTTCGCCCACGATAGCATAAATATAGCCGCTTTCCAGCTCCGCACTAATGTCTGTCAGTTGAAATTTTTTCCGTTTTCTGCAAACATTTGCAAGTTTTAATGCAAAATCCATAAAATTTACTCTCCTTCATACAGGGTCTTTGCCATGCTGAGGAAATCCTCACAGCTAAGCCCCGCTGCTTTGGCTTCAAAAATAATTTCCGAAAGTCTCTTTTCCAGTGTCATAAGCTGCTTTTCCAAAAGGTAATCCGTATTGTATTCACACACATAAAAGCCCTTGCCCGCCACTGAACGGATCAGCCCTTCTTTTTCCAGTTCCTCGTAGACACGCTTCGTGGTAATCACACTGACCTGCAAATCCGCTGCCAGCGCACGGATGGACGGCAATGCCTCCCCGGCGGAAAGTGCGCCCGTTACTATCGCATTTTTCAGTTGGGAAACAATCTGTTCATAAATAGCCAGCGTCCCCTGTGGGGAAATGATGATTTTCAGGTTCATATTACATGACCTCCTCAAAGTTCTTCGCTGCACACAGTTCTTTTTTGATATATTTCGAAAAACCGATAAACAACGGCAGTTCTATCAGGAAGAGTATGGCGTACAAAATAATCTGCACTGTCCGGTGGGGCTCCGGTCCCGAAATAACAACCAACTGCGCCATATTCGTCAGCATAATGGCAATCAGAAGAACCACCAGTTGAAAAACTGCCTTTCCGTTTATCCCATTTACCGGCACTATCGTACTCAGCATAAAATCGTTGAGCAGCAGAAATACCAGACTTTCCCAGTGAAAAAATCCCACAGAAAACAGAAGCAGTAATCCCATCAGAAAAATAATCATATGAATTCCCACACGGAAATAATATGTCCTCCGGACAGACCGCGCTCTTTCTTCTTCCGTCTGCGGACAAAGATAACGCATCTTGCGCAGTCTGATGGGGTGCTCCATCACCGATATCATAACAATACATATCGGCAGAAACGTACCGATTGACAGTAAAGCATCCGTCAGTTGAAAATTTTCTCCCGCTATGGAACCGGACGCGGAAAACATCATAATAAATGCCGCATACATGCAGCTCCAGACCGCTTTGTTTTCCGATGTTCCTTCTTTTATTTTATTCAAGCTCCAATCTGCCATATATTCCCGAAACATGTTTCTTTTCATAATGCCCTTCCTTTCCAAACCCACGGGTACAAGTGCGTACTGTCTTTTCAGGTCCATATCCTTCTACTTTTTTCTTTCGTACAGATACATAAATTCCTCAATGGAGGGATAGGTTACGGTAAGTTCCCTGTCGTATTCCCGGAATTTATGATGCCGCACAAGCGCTCTTGTTCCCATCTGCCTCTGCTCGATGCCAAGCACACTGTCGCCCAGCAGCTTTATTTTATAATTTTCTCCCGCCACAATACGGTATTTTTCCCGGAAGCTTTCCATATCTCCCGCATATAAAATCTGTCCTTCCTGCAGATAAATCAGATAATCCGCCAATCTGTCCAGGTCCTCCGTCATGTGTGTCGCCAGAAGCACCGTATGTTCCCCATCCATGACAAACTCCTGTATCTTTTTCAAAAATGCTGCCCGAAACTGCGGGTCAAAATTGGCAGTGGGTTCATCCAGAAACAAATACTTCGGATGGCATGCCAGCGCAAAAGCAAACTGGCATTTTAATTTCTGTCCTTTCGACAGCTTTCGGAATTTCTCCTTTTTTTCTAATTGAAACTCCTGCAGCAGGTCTTCGTAATCTATCGCCTTAAATTTGCTGTAATAGGCTCCGTACAGCATGCCGTTCTCCCAAATGGAATATGCTCCATCAAACAATTCTTCTACCAGAACCGTGCCGATTTCATCATGAATTTCCTTTTCCTGTTCCGGGTAATGCATGCCGTCTATCTCCAGTTTTCCCTGCCCTATCCGGTACAGCCCCAGCAAAAGGTGCATGAGAGTCGTTTTTCCGGCACCGTTTCTTCCCACCAGCCCGCAAATATAGCCGTCCGGAATGGAAAACGAAATATTTTTCATTTGAAAAGAACCCTGATGTCTCTCCACATCTTCCATCACAATCATTTTCGCACCTCCTGCACATTTCTGCCTATTATCCGTGCACCACTATACATTATCTATATATCATCTGGACATTACCATGCAATATTTCTGTACTTCTATATAGTATCTATGTATATCTGTGTATTATCTGTATATATTTATATATACACTTAGTGTACAGTTTTGTCAACCTGTTTTAAAATAAAAAATCCGGGACTGTTTAAGTCCCGGGAGCTTATTCATCTTTTGACTCCGGCATCAGTTTCGGGGTTATTTATCGTATGCAGAAAGAAATCAGGGCCCTTTTCTTCAAACAGGAGCAGTGATACGCCAAGCAGTAAATCGGCATGTATAACCGGATCATCCAATGGAATATGGAAATCATCCTGTATCCTGCGAATCCGGTAAAGCACCGTATTACGATGGGTGAAAAGGGCATCACAGGTTTTCTTCAGTGAGCGGCAGCAGGTTAGATAGTAATAAAGCGTTTCACAATACTGCGTGTCTTTTTCCTTATCATGCATAGCCAGCTCCCGAATCTCCTTTGCAATCAGATCACTGCGCCCCTCTATATTTTTTAGCAAAAGCGGTGTTCGAAGCTGTGCTACCGTGCAGACGTTTCCACTGTGAAAGCGATGATCCATCATCAGTTCCAGTGCTTCATGTGCTGTGCGGTAAAGGGCTGGCAGCTCAAAGAGGTCGCAAAGTCCATCGGATATCACCACTTTTAATTGAAACTCCTCCGCCAACGCAGAAAAGCTATGAGCATCTTTCGTGCCATGCAAGAACAAAAATACATCTCCCCGATAAAGAAAGGAATGAGACTGAGGAAATCTTGCCCCGAGTTCATCCTTCAAATGCCGTTTGCCGAGATATTCATTATGATAAGCAATCAGATTAATCAATGCAAATCCGGTGGGATGAAAATCCGTAAGATAAGTGTCAGATGCCTGTAAGTGAAAATACGGAGCGGAAGAAAAGCCCCCATCTAAAAGATGCATTAAAATATCCTCCGCTGTTTCAAACGGCTTATCGTGTCTGCTGGTTTCAATAAATGCCTGCTTCGACAAAACCTGTTCGACCATATTCCATGTTTCCGGTGGAATGTTTTGCAGATGTCCGTCCATATCCACACAAATCAGATATCCCAACCGTACACCGGAGCTGATGAGCGGTGCAAAACGTCGGTGGTATTCGCTGCCGTCCAACTTCACATAGTCTGCTTTTCCGGATATCAACGCTTCACTTTGGCTGATAATCGCACCGGCCTCATAAGTAATCTCACCTTGCCGAACAGAATCCTGAAAGAGCGGATCGTTAAATCCAAGCGGTCGGTGATGTGCTACGACATGAAAGGTATCGTCCAGTACCAGAAGCGGGCATTCCAACAGTGCTCCGGCATCAGATGCCAGAGATTTCAAATCGTCCTTCGCAAAAAACTCTGTCAAAAACGCATCTGTACCGTAACGCTCCGTTTTTTTATTTTCCATTGTTTCATTCCTTTCGTTTGTGCAGAAAGCACAACAAGCTTTTCCTTTATTATACCGACGATCCATTGCTGTTTCAAGTGTAGAACGCTATAATTTAATCAGAAATTGAGAAAAAGAAACGAAAGGACAGTGTAGATTATGATGTCTCCCAAATCTATAAAGTTTTTAAATATTATAGCAGGTGTGCTTTTGATTGGAGTTGGCATTTATTGTTTGTGTAATCAGGACATAGCGGCTATGACCGCAGGTTTGATGGTCGGCATTTTTATGTTGCTTTCCGGTATAATTGAAATCATTATCTTTGCAGCCACCAGCGGCGTGATGTTCGGCTCCGGCTGGCTTTTACTCGACGGTGTGTTGACTGTGATTTTATCCTTGTTTCTGCTATTCAATCAGTGGTTTACAATGATGTCGCTACCGTTCTTGTTTACATTGTGGCTACTGTTTTCCGGTATCTCGCGCTTTGTAAGCGCGTTTGATTTGCGGACTTTTGGTGTTCGCGGTTGGGGGTGGGTTTTAGCTATCGGCATTATTCTGATAGCTGCCGGATTTATCTGTATGATGGATCCTTGGGTAAGTGTTGCGGCAATCGGCTTGACGATTGGGCTGGTATTTCTGTTGGAAGGTGTCAGTGCCATCGTTTATGCATGCATCCCGCGAAACAGGTAAGCAATGCTTGATTGCAGTATCTGCTGCAAGGCAAAGCTTTTCATATAGATGACACGTGTCAATATTATATCAAAACGAATGGAGGAATTATTATGCTACCCGTAATTTATGGTGAAAACATGTTTGATGACTTATTTGGTGTTCACAATCCGTTGTTTGGCAAAAATGCCAGAAACCTGATGAAAACCGATATCCGTGAGACGGACGATGCAAAGGCATATCGCCTGGCAGTCGATTTGCCCGGCTTCAAGAAGGACGAGCTCAGTCTCGACCTCAAGGATGGTTATCTGACTATCAGCGCTGAGAAAGGGTTGGACAAGGACGATGAGGACAAAAAAGGACGCATTCTGCGTCAGGAGCGTTATGCCGGTTCTTGCTCACGTAGTTTCTATGTCGGCGATGTGAAGCCCGAAGATATTAAAGCAAAATACGAATCCGGCGTACTGACTGTACTGGTTCCGAAGGAAGACATTAAAAAGTCTCCTGTCAGCACCGCTATTACAATTGAATAACGTGTAACAACCAAAGCCTGCCGCCTGCTCTGTGCAGACGGCAGTTTTTTTCATGAGGCGATAAATATGAAGCAAACGATTTCACTCAATGATATCATTGATATGCATGTTCACACAGCACCGGATATTTGCCCTCGCACTTATAACGATTTGGAATTGACCGCCGCAGCCGTTCGTGCCGGAGCAAGGGCGATCGTCATCAAAGGACATCACTGCTCTACCATGGCGCGTGCAGCGCTTTGCAACGCCTATAACAGAGTTACATTTGACAGCAATTCATTCGTCATGTACGGCGGATTGGTTTTGAACCATGAAGCAGGCGGGCTAAATCCCAAAGCGGTATATACCGCACTTGAGATGGGTGCTAAAGTCATTTGGTTGCCGACAGTGGATGCTGAAAACGACTACCGAAAGCACGGGAAATCCGGCGGAATCCGTATGACAGATGACCGTGGTGTACCCGCTCCGGAGTTGCGCCGCATTTTCATGCTTATCAGGGAATATGATGCCGTTCTTGCTACCGGTCATATTTCGCCGGAAGAAATCCGCTGCGTGGCAGACAGTGCCCGCAACGTCGGCGTGCAGAAGATTGTAATCACCCATCCGGAGTACTGGGTCGTAGATTTGAGCCTTGAAGATCAAGAGGAACTGGTTTCGGATTACAATGTCGTTTTGGAACGCTGCTTTATGCAACCGCTGAAAAATGGTCAGTGGGTCAGCAATGCAGAATGTAACCTCGATGCAATTCGAAAGCTCGGAGTCAAAAACACGATCCTATCCACTGACTGCGGCAATCCTGCAACACCGTCGTGGGAGAAATCCATGCTGCAGTATCTGCAATTTATGGCTGACCACGATGTCAAGCCGGAAGATCTGCGAAGCATGACCGTAACCACACCCACACGTCTTCTGGGGATTGTAGATATCTTGAAATAAAAGAAAGACACACTGCTTTGCTCAAATTACGAGCAGACAATGTGTCTTCTTTTCGTCTCATTGCCTCAGTACGCTTTTTCCGACAACGACGATACCTGCCAAAATTTCTGCGACAGACAGGCCCATCAGTAGGCCGGATATAAATTCCCGGAACTCTGATCCTGTGGTCATGCCCGACATAGCGTTGCTGGCGATGCCGATGACAACAAGAATGACACCGTAGAGAATCCCTTTCTGCCGTTCCAGCTCCTGCGTGCGGCGCAGCAGATCGAGAATCTGCTCATTATCATAGACCCGCACACTATCTTCTGCCGCATCCTCGCCATCCATCAGCTCAGAGAGGGTAACGGAAAGCTCCTTGCAAAGCTGTTCGATGATACTGTAATCCGGCATACACTTGCCGTTTTCCCATTTGGAAATAGTCTTACCGGATACGCCGATTTTTTCTGCCAATTGTTCCTGCGTCAGATTTTTCTCTCTGCGTTTCTTTGTGATATAATTTCCGATAGCTGTTTGATTCATTTGAACCGCCTCCTATATTTAAGATGCTTTGAGTATACGGTAAAACTCCATTGCGAATACATCCCCCGATGGTAGAATATCGGTGGAATACAGCGAAACGATACCGTATGACCCGCTTTTCCCGCCCTGAGTAGATCTTGCCCATGTCTTTATTGCTTGCTTTCGCGACGAACACAATCTCGTCACATAGGCAATCGGAAGCAGGACGAGCCCTATAACGAAAAAGTACACGCCGCTTTGCTTGGCAAGGCTCCACGAATCCAGCTCCCAGATCACGGATGCCGCCGCAAAGCCTACCCCAATGACGCCGCACAAAACCGTCTGCAAGATGACGGCGTTCAGTTCATTGCCCATCTTTTCGGCAAACTCCGGTGCGACCGGGTAGAATGCTCCGTCTCCGATGCAGGCGGAGATGATCAGGGTAATGATATACCCCATAGCGATCCCTACCGGCAATCCAATCCACATGCGCTTCATCATTTTTTTCTTCATTTTAACCACCTCATAAGCCTAAAAGTTGTTTGATTTTGGAAACATACCGCCGGGAAACATACGTAACGGTTCCGTTCGAGAGCGAAACGCAGATCGTTCCAGCAAAGCTCAAATCGAAGCTTTTGACCTTTTTCAGATTGATGAGCTCGCCGTTGGAAATGCGCGCGAAGGAGCGGTTCGCAAGGCGCTGCTCCGCTTCGTACAGCCGCAGCCGGAGAGAATACGTTTCATTTTTCGTTTCGGCGTATATTTTTCCGTCCGCAGCATAGACGCGGTAGATATGCTCCGGTTCCAGCACAGCTGCCTGTCCGTCCTTGAACCCGGCAAGTATCTGCGACGGTTCGTCCGAAAGCCTTCTTACGATTTCGTTGATTTCCTCGGTCACTCTGGCCGTTACAACGATGACTTTCGGCTCGGCACAGTTCTCGTCGATTTTGATTTCGATCTTCATCCGGTCTCCTCCTTTCCACGGCTCTATCATAAACAATCAGGAAAACAACTGCTACTGTTTCCCCATAGGCGGTCGTTATCTGACCACAGGTGGTTTATTTGTGCATAATATTCGGGATTTATCGCCTAATACATTCAAGGATTGGCTCAATGTATTTTTTATCCGTCCAGTCGCATTTGTGATCCCCGGCTTCCATCAATGCTTTTTCCCATATTTCGTAATCCGCCGGATCTTTCTTTGCAACCGCTTTTCTGAGTAAACTGCATAATGTTCTGTCCTTGAAAGACATTGCATCCATATCCCACGCGCCACGGCAATAGAAGAGAGGAATGGCCGACAAGTCACCCTTCAAATTGCGATTAGTTTTAGTGAAGCATAATCCACAAAATCCACTTTTTTGTTATAGGTTTCTATGAATGTCTTATCTTCTTGCGTAAGGCTTTCAGCCGGCTTGCTTTTCAGAGAATGATATACCATTTTCATCATAGTCCTGTGCTTGAAATTCAATTTGCTGTAATCGATACCGCCTCTTAAGTGGAAAACAGACGCAGCCTTTAATAAATGCTCCGGCACTTGTTTTCTTATGGAATTTCGGATATTGCTGATATTTTCCGGATCACATACATCCGCCAATCCCACTGTCACGATGATCAGCTTTGTATTTGGAGATAATTTTTTAACGGTATTCTTTAACCCTTTCACGCCGCCTGCATATAAAGCGCCAAAATAGATGATTCGCTCATAATCCGTTAAGGTTTTTACATCCTCATAGTTGATAATCGGAAAATGCGTCATTTCCGCAAATTTCTCCGCATATCGCTTTGCTGTTCCATACTGACTTCCATATATTATTAAAGTGTTCATGTATTATTCCTCTGTAACTTCCGATTTCATTATTCCGCATCTTTTTTAATAAGTGCCCAAAACCAATCAAAAAAAAAGGTTCCCAATTGTTCTCCTGCATCTGCTCATCATATGCCGGTGAATATTGTGGGTTTTGCGTACTCATGGCCACATCTCCCTTTCATTTTAATGTAGCGCCTTTTTAGGGCAGGCCTTTGTGCATTCGTAGCAGAGGATGCATTCCGTTCCGTTTTTTCGTTTGCGGGTTCCTTTATTGACCTCCACATTCATTGGGCAGACACGCAGGCATTTGCCGCAGTGAATGCACTTATCCTCATCACAGTGGATGCGCAGAAGTGAAAAATAGCTCATAGGCTTGAGGAACACTGTGATGGGACACAGGTATTTACAGAATGCCCGGTTATCCTTGAGTGCGAAGGCCAGCGCAATACCCGCAGCATAGTAAAGTGCGTTTCCTGCAAGGAACAGCCAAAACATAATTTTTTCAAGATTTGCGACCTTGAACAAAAACAGACCGGACACAAGTGTCAGCGACAGCGCAAACATTACATAGCGGAGAACGCCCAGCTTTTCCTTTCGCGGCTGCCGTGGCTGCTTGTAGGGCAGAAAATCCAGTACCATCGCCGTCCAGCAGGCATAGCCGCACCAACCGCGCCCAAACAGTAGCGGGCCGAATATCTTTGCCACAGCGTAGTGGATGGTCGCCGCTTCAAAAACGCCAAGAAACAGATAGTACCAAAAGCCCTCGATCTGCATATTTTCACGGGAAATTACGCCAAGGTACAGGAGCATATAGCTGCCTACTGCCAACTGCACAAAATGCCGGGCATAGCTCTTCCCGGCAGTGAACAGCGCCGTCCCCAATGCGAGGCAGCAGCCTATGTAGCTGAAATTCAGCAGATAAAACAGGTTATTCTTTGTGATCCACAGCGTAATCGCTATCGTTTCAAACAGCAGAAACAGCAGGAGAGACACAGCATATTTTGAAAGTCCTTTGTTATTTTTCATCGTCTCTTGTTTCTTCATTGCTTTTTCTCTTGCTCCTTTTTCTTTTCTCCTTTCAGCAACACCGGCAGCCGCATTCCGGCTGCAAATCGGCAAAGCTGTGCGGTCAGAGCATATAGCAGGCGCCGGCCAACAGCAAAAGTGCAACAACTATCAGAATCACTCGGCAAGGGCTCAGCTTTTTGATCATTTTTCCTCATCCGCCGGCACACGGAACACAAGGATTGCCTTACAGGAATTGGTTACGGAGAAGGTCACCAATTCCCACCCATCTTTTGCCTTTTCGTTGATTACTCTCTCGATCTCGTCCGCCATTTTCTTGGCCTTTGGTGCATAATCCGTCACAATCGTTTTGTAAGTCATAAAAATTCCTCTTTTCTATAAATATGAAATTGCTGTTTTGGTTTCATTTTGATTTTTCCTTAAAGGTGATCTTTGTATTGCGCTCTGCACTCCTTCACCATTCCGCTTACACCATACTCGGTTTCAAACTTTTCTTTCTCCAAGTATCCAACGGGAGCAATTTTGCTGCTTGTGATAAACATGACAGCAACGATTGCTGCAGGGATAATCAGGACGCTTGGAGATAAGATGCACGAAAAAGTAGTTTTTTTTATGTTATAGCCGACGTGTAAAATGTGCAACTGTAATTATGTAAAATAAAAGTAAAATAGTCCTATTTTGCAGGAAATACCCAAAATTTCAAATTGTCCAACTTGACAGTAGCCGGTCCACTTTGGATACCTCCTTTGATTAGTGCGTTTGGCGAACCAACATATTATATCATTGGAGTTTTTTAAGAATTGCCTTACAAAAAAGCCGGGACTGTTTAAGTCCCGGATGATACTTCGTTCCAAAGGGTAAAACCCAATATCAGCAAACCGCCCACTGCCTGCCATGAAGCAATTGACTCTTTTTCATATGAGATATCGTTTTACCATTGCCTCTATAATTTCATTATTTAATGTCGTCTGCCCTGTTTCAAATGTAAGAATTAATCTTTCTCCCGGAAAAATTCCGTTTTTCTCATATAGCTCTATTTTCTTAATAGTCTTTTGCGCATATGCAGCATCATCCATCATACCATTGTGCTCCCAATACATTTCCTGTTTGCTTTTGGGCGATAAAAAAGTAAAATCGGGATATATAACACCATACCCGCCTAACAGCAACGGACATTCATACTTCTCATCTTGTACTTGTAGTTGACGAGTTTACTGAATTAAAGCGTTTTTCAAGCGAAAGCAATGACGTTGACTTTATTGCGGAAATAACAACGATTGCCCGTGTTGGCAGAACGCTTGGATTTCATATCTTTCTTCAGGTGATCTCCGAGTGTTATGAGCGCAAGAGCCTCATAATAACCTCCAATCTGGAGTTTTCAGGCTGGAACACGGTGCTTGGCGACAAACCGTCTGACGGCGGCTCTGATAGACCGACTGGTGCATCATTCGCATATTGTGATATTCTCAGGAGAGAGCTACCGCCTGCAGCAGTCGATGAAGCGTCAGAAAACAGCCCGTAAGAAGTGAGCCGCCGAGGTTTTCAGCCTCCGTTCCGCTCCGCTCCACTGCGGCTGAAAACCTCGCAAAGAGCCTAAATATACAAAAAGGGCTTCAAAAGTGCATAGGCGGGGCTTCGCAGGGGCTTCAAAAATACACAACAGGGGCGCTCCTTCTATGCACAAACCGAGCCCCCACACGTTAATCTTGTGCTGACCGGGCTATGCACTTTTTCGAGCCCCTTTTATGCACTTTCTACTTGACAAACACAGTTAGAAGAATAAAAGCACACTCCTCATAATGGGGAATGTGCTTCGGTAGGTTGAATATCGGACGCTCCTATTTTTTCTCCTAATAATAACTTTCTCCTAAAATTGCGTTGCTATTAGGAGAAGCAGAATCTTTAGGAGGAAATTTTAGCATAAAAGCTGTTTCTTCCTGTTCCGTGACGTTCAATGTATTGCTCGTCAATGAGCTTCCTGAGAGCAGCTTCAACCGATTTTTCGCTAATACTTGGGCAGATGTTCGCAATCTCTTTCTTGGTGAACTTACCGACTTTTGTATCAACTGCCGCCTTAACAATGTCATAGGCTTTGCTTTTAACAGTAACACTTTTCGGTTTGCCGTTTTTGAGCTCAATAGCGGTCGATTCACCTATGATCTGCACTCGCTCTTCAAATTCACGATAGCAGGCAAGAACAACGCCAAGCATATATTTGATAAACGGTGTGGGATCATCGGTTTCTTCATGCCAGCCCTTTGATGCTTCTTCCAAAGCATCATAATATACACCTTTGGTCTTTTCAATATGCTTCTCAATACTGATATACTTTCCTACTTCATAACCGTTTCGGTACAGAAGCAGTAATGTCAGTAGACGGCTCATTCTGCCGTTTCCGTCATTGAACGGGTGGATGCAGAGAAAATCATGGATAAAAACAGGGATAAGGAGAAGCGGATCGATCTTCTCGGATTGGATAGCCTGCTTATAATTCTCGCATATCGCTTCAATACAAGGTGCGGTTTCATAGGGCGGAACAGGCGTAAAGCGGATAAACTCAGAACCGTCAGGGCGTGTCTCCTTCAGGTAATTCTGTGTGATCTTATATGTGCCGCCTAAGCCTGATTCGGAGTACTTTGTCAAGTCACGGTGAAGCTGAAGAATGATGTTGCTTGTGATGGAAATATAATCGTGGCTTTCGTGAATGGTATTCAGAACGTCACGGTATCCTGCAATCTCTTTTTCATCACGGTTCTTCGGAGTAGTTTTCTCCTTGACGATCTGACCGATACGGGTGCTTGTCGTTATGATACCCTCAATACGGTTAGATGATTCTACTGATTGAACCTTTGCAACTTCGGTAAGTCTTTCCAATTCAACCGGTTTCTGACGGGAAAACAGTTCTTGTCTGCCCTTGTGTTCGTGTATCTGTGTGAGATAGCGGAGTATTTCGTTATCCCACAAACAACTTTCAAATTTTGAATAATCAAATTTTCTCATGTTTTTCTCCTACTCCTAAATATTTACTCTCCTATATTGTACTCCTATTTAGGGAAAATATCAACAATTTAGGAATAAAAGATAGGAGAAAATCTTTGAAAATCAATTCTATTTCCCAAATCCGAAAAAATCACGAATTCGGGAAATAGAAATCGAAAGGAATGAAAATAATGTCAATTTTGATCATTGGTGAAAAGCCGAGTGTATCAAGAGCCATATCTGCCGTGGTCGGTGCTTCATCTGCACATAAGGGCTATACCGAGGGCAACGGATACATTGTATCATGGTGTATCGGTCATTTGGTGGGCTTGAAGCTCCCGAACGACTACGGTAACGGGTGGGAACGGAAATGGAGCTTTTCACAGCTCCCGATGCTCCCCGAAAAGTGGCAGTTCCGTGTGACTGACAGCACAAAGGCGCAGTACAATCTCCTGAAAACCCTTATGAACAGGGACGATATTTCGGAGATCATCTGTGCGACCGATGCCGACCGTGAGGGTGAGTGCATTTTCCGCTATGTGTATAACATGGCGAACTGTAAAAAGCCCGTCAAGCGCCTGTGGGTTTCTTCTCTTGAGGAGTCGGCTATCCATAAGGCTCTCACAACGATGAAGCCTATGTCCGCATACGATAATAATCTGTTCAATGCAGGCTATGCCCGTGCAAGGGCTGACTGGCTTGTGGGAATGAACGGCTCTCGTCTGTTTTCCGTTCGTTACGGAGGCAAGCTCAATATCGGGCGTGTGCAGACTCCGACACTTGCAATGATCGTTCAGCGTGATGCGGAGGTAAACGGCTTTGTGAAGGGTGAAAGAGCTGTGGAGTATGTCAACCCCGACTTTTTCAAGGCGCTCCCGAAGCAGGAGCGTTTCACCCAGCGTATGGACGAGGGGCAGGCTCGGAAGAAGTCGGCAGAGCTGACCGCAAAGGGCGTGGAACATTCTGCGGTGTTCGGCAGTGAAAAGTCCGCTGTCACAGTCGCAAGGAAGGACTCGCAGAGAGCTTTCTTTTCCCGTGGCAGGATGCAGCGTGACGCACAGCGTATCAGTGGTCGAGGTCAGCAGAAACCTCAGCAGAGAGAACAGACACCCAAAAAGAGAAATAATCAGGGGCTTGAATAAATGAGAATAACAGATGAACAGAAAGAAAGGACGGCATACGTCAATCTTATCCTCAGCAGAAATATCAAACGCCTCATCAGTGAACTTGTATTCGCCGTTGTCTGCTTTAGATTCCTCAGTCGGAGTGATATATGTACCGCTTTTCCTCATCGCTTCCAGTTGTTCAACACTCAATTGTTCATAGCGATAAAGATTGGCATTCATCTCATTTAAAATCGAGTTTGAATCTAACTGTTGAGGTGTATAGGCATACTTCTCCGGTACAATACTGCAAATCTTCATCAAATTCGACCCGGACACATCCATACTGGCTTTTATAAACCTCAATGGTCTTATCTATGGATGTCCTTTGAACGGGTGCAGTTCTGACAGCGGAATTTCTACTACTTTTTCTCTCTGAGCATCGGCACGGCTCTCCTCCGTAGAAAACAGATCATCTACCGAGGCCAGCTCTATTTTTTTCGCGCTGCTTTTCAAGTTTC